>Ga0210040_10000061_pt1 | contig 240432 bp, 207 predicted proteins | sample CryGeyCG12114_NA_FD_185462 | JGI IMG/M metagenome (GOLD analysis project Ga0210040, IMG submission 185462) | Groundwater microbial communities from aquifer - Crystal Geyser CG19_WC_8/21/14_NA (SPAdes) (version 2) | ecosystem: Environmental > Aquatic > Deep subsurface > Groundwater | place...
GGGGGGGGGGGGGGGTGAAACCACCACAAAATGACAACAAGGACAAGGGGATCACTTACGTATGGCCAACCATATCAGGGGGCGCAAAATTGAGCATTAGGAACTCATATTGCCCGCCAGATATCCTCTCTGAGACGCGATCAGCCACACCCTGAGCGCTCATTTTCGGATCTTGGTCATAGGTGGCAACTTTGGGCGACGGAATGAGATCTCGGTCTTCGTTGGGGAACTGTTTTTCGACGCCGCCATTGAAGAAGAATGTGACTACGAGCCAGTTAGAAATGCGAGGGGAGGACAGGGATACAGGGAGACTTGCCGTGCGCATATTTCTCGGTTTCAGCCACATGGCATTGCTTGACACCCTTCTTCCCGAGCCACTCTGCGAGCACATCACCCATCCTCTGAGGTGCAAAAGCAATCGGGAAGGTGTAGCTCGGATTGTACGATGTCATGGTCGTGATGTGGAGGTTCTGCGGGTATGGGAAGTCGGGCTTAGGAGATCGATCAACGTCACCAATGAGTTGAGTCTGAAGACGCATTAGCGATCGTGCAAGACAACTGTTGAAGGATACATACCACTTCCCGCACTCTGTCAGACCTGTAATTGAAGAAGAACAGGGTATCATTGTCTTGGACACGGCGCTCCTTGCCGCCAAAGATGATAGGTTTCAGGAACTCGTCATTCTCTCCTTTCTCGTATCGCTCTTTGATCTTCGCGACTGGGTCTTCTGCATCTTCACCTTCGCCGGTCACCAGACCTTTCATACCAATCTCGACACGGTCCCATCTCTTGTCTCGGTCCATGATGAAGTACCGGCCAACGACTGTCGCCAGCTCGCCAGTGCCAAGCTCCTTCGTCTTGTCCAGCAGCTGTTGCATGTATCCTGCAGCACTCTTCGGGTCAGTGTCACGACCATCACCGAAGAAATGGATGAACACCTTGGGCACGCCCATTTCTTTTGCGACCTGGAGAAGGGCGAACAGATGCTGAATATGACTGTGTACACCACCGTCGCTCACAAGTCCTAGTAAATGGAGCCTCCCGTTACCGTCAATGGCATGTTGGAAGCTCTTCTTGACATTCTCGACCTTGTTCATTTCCCCCTTCTTAATGGTGTTCTCGATTCGCACGCTGTCTTGCCACACAACACGACCCGCTCCGATGTTCAGATGCCCGACCTCTGAGTTGCCCATTAGACCCTCCGGCAGACCAACTGCGTGAGAAGAAGCTTCGAGTTCGGTGAAGCCCTGCGCAGTGGAGGATCCTTCCTTCATGAATTCGTCCATTACTGGCGTCTCAGCATTGGTGATCGCATCGCCGTCATTTGGCGAGTTTTCGCCAGGTATACCCCAGCCATCTATCACGACTGTTGGTTTGGTTAGCAGCATCTATGACCACTTGCATACGAGCATACTCAGTACGACTTTCTGATCAACTTTGACCATTTTAGCGGTTTTGCTACAGATTCTCTTGAGTAGTTACTGGCTTCACCAGACTTAAGAGAATGACGAGAGTCTTAGGTCTAATGGTTTGACTAATACAAGGGTGGCTAATGTGGAGGAGGCTGAAGTGGTGGTATCAACACCAACAGCCATACGTGATAGTGACCTCTTTTTTGTTGAAGTCCCACCTACCGTCACTAATCGATAACAGCTATCGCAGGAAAATGATAGCGAGGGGCAGGTGATGTCAGTTTGAGGCATCAGTGAACATCTCATGCTGGATGCCCCTGGCCTCAGGCACGGAGTGCCCCGCGACTTGCTCGCCGGAACTCGGTCCTTGGGATCAACCGCTAGGTTCGAGCCGTGAACAAGGCCAATTCTGTCAACTATAGTTTGTCAATGATACTTCATCGAACATTCTGCTGCAGCTCAGAACAGGCATGTTTGTCAGCCAGCGTGAGCTATTACCGACATGGCTCCTTAGCAAGGTCAGTCAGTCTCCAGGAACCTTCCAAGCAATTCAAGACCATTTACCATGTTCTCCAATTGGTCTCGACTAGTAGCAGCATGCTTGCATTATTGATGCATTGGCCCCGGCACATGTGGCCGAGTCACCCATACAAACCTGCAGCCTATTTGAGCCGCTTGCCATGGTCAAAGCTTCGGTGTCCAGAAGCGCTCTTGCCTAGCGCACGCTGAGCTAGATCCTCCTGATCCGCGGCCTGCTATGCAAGACTTATGCAAAGACCTTGGCTATCTCGAATCGCGTGTCACATGCTGCCAGCACATGGAAGCTTCGAACCTACCTCCCTGTATCAACATCAGACTCCGTTTCGGCATATGACAAAATACTTGCCATGCTAGTTCAACGTTGCCGGTCCCTCCTCAGCCGGTATCCATTCCCAAGGCGCCCAGTCTCGGGACTCTTTTTCTCTCCCGAACATGGTAAGTATGCTTCTTAAGCCTACTCACCACAACTATGGATTCTCGAACAAGCCTGAACAGCAGCGTGGCATCCGAAAAGGACGTCTCACTTAGAAGCATGGTCGAGGCTTCGGCTTCTACCACCAAATCTTCCCCCGACCATGATGCGCAGGCAACGGATGCGCCTGTAGGCCAGGAGAGCCTGCCGAACGAGGCGTTCGGGGGTAAACAGTCCTACTCCAACGGGACAGCTTTCAGGCAACCTCCGCTTAGCTTGGTAAAAGGTCCTGATTGGCCAGCTGTAATACCTTCCATCTGGGAGAACTTCCTGGAAGCTGCGACTAAGTTTCCAGATACCCTAGCGGTTGCATCAACTTCTCAAAAGGGTAGCCTTCTCAACCTGCAAAATCTGCCCGTTGACCATGAACTCTACAAAGCCGATCCATATGTACGCTGGTCTTATGCAGAATTTGTCAAAGGAGTAACTCGCCTCATTGAAGCCTTGGAAAAGCAAGGAGTGAAGGAGGGGTATCCAATCTTCACCTTCGTTTACAACGGTGCTGAGTTCTTTCTAATCTTCTGGGCTGCGGTTTCTCTTGGGTGCAGCATTATTCCAATTCATCCTCGAAATCTGCTGAACAAGGAGGAAGCGACGCACATAATAACTAAAGCCATCTCAGTTAGCCCTGTGGACGGTACTATTGTGTTCGCTCAGACAGCTGAGTTTGCGAAGCAGATCATCGACCTGAACGTACTCTACAAAACATCTGTTGTCATCGTTGACAGCAATGGCGACGACAACGAACCACGTTCAATGCACAACTTCATCGCCAAAGGCCAACCAGGTGACATTGTGACGCTGGCACGATACAGACAGTCGGCTTCAACATGGTCTTTGATCAACTTCACCAGTGGAACAACAGCTTTGCCAAAAGGGGTTATCGAGAAGGCGGCCCGCTTGGATAGATGGATGGAGGCGCGCAGACAAAGACTACCTGTCGAGCCCGGCGATTCGTGCTTTCTCACACTACCTCCTAATCATGCCTTTTACCTCATGAGTCATCTATCATATCATTGCTGTGGTGCCGCAATTGTGATTCCAGGCCCTTCGTTCTCTCCTCAAAGTGCGCCAGAACTGTTCGAAGTGGAGAAATGCACACATGCACCGACTTCACCAACAATGATCTACGCTCTAGCACAGGTAGCTAAAGAGCGAGGCTTCAAGTTCTCTACTCTTAAGACCATCACCTGTGGCGGCGCCAAGCTGAGCAGGGAGATAGTGAAGCAATGCCTTGAGGATCTAGGCTCCCAAGCGATAGAAATTGTCTACGCGTCGACCGAAACAGGCCCAATGGCAAGCACTGGCAGAACGTTAACAGTGAAAGAACTGGACAGAGGGGGTGAAATTACCATTGGCAGCCCAGCAGTGGGCGGGACTGTAAAAATTTGTGCGCCTGAAGAGACCACACCGTTGCCCTTGAACACAGAAGGAGAGCTCCATTACACAAGTGCTACCATATGCGATGGCTATATCGGCGGTGATCTACCGAGCGCCTTCTACAGCGACCAAAACGGCCAAGCATGGATGGCAACGGGCGATGCTGCAATGATCAATGATGAAGGTCTGATATTCATCGTCGGTAGGGTCAAGGACATGATAATACGTGGCGGAGTAAACATTTCACCAGCGGCCATTGAGCTTGTGCTTTTAAGCGAGCCAACGACAAAGGACTTCGGCATCCAGATCGTCGGCAAAGTCGACGACATCGCGGGCGAGGTGCCCATCGCCGTTTCAATAGAGCCAGTCACCCCCGCGGATGTTGATGTGATACAAGACATCGTCTTGCGCCATATGGGACCCGTATTTCTGCCTGAGGAGATACTGACGCTTGAACAGATTGGTTTGACAGAGTTTCCCAAGACCATGTTAGGTAAGCCTCAGAAGGCGAAGCTTAAGCGGGCAGTGGAGGCTTTTCTTGACGAGCGTGACGCCCCTCAAGGAGATAGTGTGCCCCCTGTGGACGAACTGACAACCACTGTTCAGAAAATATGGACTCGTACAATAGGTCACACAGTCGACATCGATGCTCAGGTCGCAGATTACGCTGACAGCATTACTATTATGAGAGTTAGAGACCGATTTGCTAAGGAGATAGGGGCCCCCATTAGCCTTTCTGATATGCTGAATAGAAGAACGGCGCGCGACCACATCGAGCTGATCCGAGAGCAGAAGCAGAAAGTGGCACAGGTATCTGATGCACCAACATCGCCCAGGCCTCTAGCTCCTGCACCTGGCGTGCTTACGAACCGAGACATCGTTCACCTTGCGACTAACTCGCAACACTACTCCGCCACACAGGCATATGTCAGTGATGAAATTGGCAAAGTCGGTCTCGCATGGGAGGACGTCCAAGCGATAACGCCAGCTTCAGACTTTGTCCAAGTGACCACTGAAGCCGACATAGTTAACACATCATGGACTTTCAAGTGGGCGTTTCTCGCTAAGCCCGGAATCAGCAAGCAAGCACTACGCAGAGCCCTTGAGATCACGCTCTCCAATAATCCGATGCTGGCGTCCTTCCTGCTTTGGAACAAATCTGTTCTCGGGTCTGACATAGCGCTCCACATCATGTTCAAGCATCACAAGAAGCTCCTCGACCGCGTGTTTCGAGACCTCGGTAGCATAGCCACTAAAGCAGATTTTGCCGGCCTAATCTACAAACCTTACGAGTACGAAATGGCCACGCTTCCTGGCATACTCACTCAATTCCTGCTATTTGACATTGCAGAAACGGGACAATCAGGCACAATAATGGTTGCGCACCACGCGTCATACGACGTCTCGTACATGCAACTCGTCTTCGAGGACCTCGACAAAGTGCTTGGCGGAACTACAATCTTGGATCCACACATTCCCTACAAGACCTGGGCGGATTCTTTCTACTGCCTTCGCACCTCCCACGAAGCCCGTGCAGCAGCAGATTGGCATCTCTCGCGTCTGGCCAACTTGTCTAACCAGCGGGGTTCTGTCTTCCCACCACTTCCGCGGCCACATCACTATTCCACGCAGTCGCCGCATATTCAAGACGTATCGGACAATGGCTACCACTTCAATTTCCATGCACGCGGCATCACTACACTCAAGCGGCGTCATCCCAGTCTAAATAGTCCCATGATCATCAAGTCAGCCTGGGTCCTCCTCAATATGCATCGCAACGGCACATCCACCGCGCTTTTCAGCAACACGCAGGCTGATCGGAAACGGTTCCCCTTCATCCCCCCAACCCTTGAGTCCCTAGCACCTCCGGACACGTTCAGCGCAATGAGAGTAGCAGGCCCAACACTGCAGGATGTGGTGAACATCATCCCTCTCGACCCCAACGAGACGGCCCTCGCATTTATGAATCGTGTGACCGCCGACCAGGACGATCTCACCACATACGCCTCCGCCCCTCTGAAGACAATACTGCAGGACATGGGCCCAATCAACGCAGAAGCTATGCTCGACGTACTGAGGTCCCAGATCTTCAATTGGGTGCCAGGGCTTGGCGCAACACTGATCGCCAACCCATACGAGAACTACGAGATACTAGATGGCTTTATCAGACCAAGTATCAGACTTGTGATCAACGTTGACGTAGGTGGGAACGACGATGAGACGGTCTACGCGCAGATCAAAAGCCCGCTTTACGACGTGAACGGTCTCCAAGGGCTAGCGCATGACTTTGAGGATTTTGTGCTCTGGCTGTGTGACGAGAGAAACTGGGAGAAGACAATGGGGAATTTCAAGACTGCTCTAAGGGCCACGCCAGCAGCAGGTGAGGAGTCTGAGGTGAACACGTAGCAATTCGTGTGAGCAAAGTGAGTCAAGGATAGGGTCTACCCGCAAAGACCACAAACGTCTTGTCTCGCGAAAATACTACTTGATTGTCTGACAAATCACCAAAAAGAGCTAACCAGCATATCATCCGAACAAAGCTCATTCCCAGCAAGGACTCTCATCCCCAGGCTTACACCCGTGCCTCCAACTCATCGAAAACAAATGCTGCGCCAACGCATCCGACACCCCATCCGCCGTCTCCGACGAATTCGAATGCGGCTGGCCCACCCCGAACGCATCAATCGGCAGGATCAAAATATCATCCATCAACTTCGGCTCCCTCAGCCCGCTGAAATCGCTGTAGCTGACATTATGATAGCCCCTGCCACGCAAATACTTGATCACGGTCGCGGTCCATAGCGCCGGCCCTGTCGTGACAATGACCTCTTTGTCTGTGGGGCGCAGGTGCTCGACGTCGGTCCCGTAGAAGTCGGCCAGACTGGCAATGGCGAACATGGCTTCGTCGGCCGCGGACCAGAGGAGCGGGTGGTCCGGGGCCGCGAGGATGGTCCACTGGCACAGCGAGACGGAATGCGGCATGCTGACGTGGCGCTCTGCGTCGGCGAGCTGGTCGTACTCGACGCCGATCACGACGCGGGTGAAGTTCTTGTACGCGTGCGGGATCCACGCGTCGATGGGCTGGAGCGCCTGGGTGTCGACGTCGGTGTAGACGCCGCCGTAGCGCGCGAGCAGGACGTAGCGGAGGAAGTCGGCGCGCATGACGGTCGACTCGAGCTTTTGGAACGTGTGCACTATGTCTGGCCGGTCTCTGTAGAGGTCGAAGAGGATGTCGGTTGCTTGAACCGTCTCGACGAGGCGGTACTCATGGTCTGGGTTGAGTTCTGCCCAGGAGTGGATTGCTGGTTGGAGGTTTGGGTTTATCTCCCGCTTGTGGAGGAAGATGTGCCAGATGTTCTTCGGGATACTGGGAAGTTGTAGTCCTAGCGCTGGCTGGGGATGCAGGCGGGCCGTGACATTTCCCCGTTCGACGACCAGCAAGAGTGCTAAGAGGCAAAAGACCACACTGGCTGTAGCTCTGAACCTTGGGCTCGCCCATAGCGAGTGCCGTCCCGAGAGCATTGGTGCGGTTCACACTAGGGATTTGCCAGAGCGGATTGGCGAGACTTTTCTCGATTCATAACAGATGAACATGATACAGAGTGTTGGTTGGCAGTACTATTTGATGTTACGCTTTGCCAACTTGTCCTTGGGTCAGGAGTAAGGGCACACTGTACGCACTGGTGGCTTCTAGCCAAGTCGCAGAAGGAACCATTAGCCAGGGCTAGGGCGTAAGCCATGAGTCGGATCAGTCAGCCAGGCTGCAACGCAAACAGCTTAGTCTGTCAGCTAGTACAGAACCAGAAGCTGACTAGTAGCTGGACAGACGCAGCGACTGGACGATGGTCATCAGCCGATGCACGCTAGCTTGCTTGGCACGCATGTTCAGGCACGCCACAGAGCCAACTAATTTGACGTGGTGCATAGAAGCGACTTACACAAGACCAGGAGAGAGCCAAAGCTCTAGATCCAACACACATCGGAGACCATGATCAAACACAACCTCAAGTAGGGAGTCCAAAGGCAATGAAGCCAGCTCAGTTTATTTACTGCTAAACACTCCTACGATCAGATGGGGAGGCCATCATGTATGCACTCCGTGACGAGTCCTCGGTCCGCAAGACAGGAGAAATGAGTCGAAGTTCCTCTCATCTCATTCGAACATCGACCGCTCCATCGCCACCTCGTGGACGAAGAGCTACGAAGCAATCGATCAAGACCAAAACACAGCTACTCCGACCGCGACTGCGCGTTAATCCACGTTGATTACGTACACACGAGTCGTATCTAATACTCACACTCCCCCACTCCTGGCCTCCTCTACAACTCCACCCCCCACCTGCTCCTCACATACACCTCCACCCACTCGATCGTGCCCCTGCTCTCATGCTTCAACACCTTTCGGATCTCCTTGATCCCCTTCTCAGTCGTCCCCTTTTTCTCCAGCGACCTGCGCATCATCTCGTCCATCATCCGCACACCGGCGGGATGAGGCCCGCGCATCGTCCCGATGTACAGCCAGCTGCCCTCGTCGGACGTCTCGGCTGGATCTCTGGTCCGGGTGTTCAGAACACGCACGCCGGTTGGTCTGGGCTGGAGGAGGTACTGGGCCTGTGTGCGCGGATGAGGCTGCGGTTGCAGTTGCGGGTGAGACCTGTACGCGGTAGCCCGAGTTTGGGCCTGGTGCTGGTTGATCGTGGCCATGGCCATTGAGTCGAAGCGGTTCGGGATTGCGTCGTTTCGGGGTCCCTTCTGGGGAGGATATTGTGCCGATCGGTACTGTGTCTGTGGTTGCGGCCTGTACTTCTGACTCAGGCCTCTGATCAGAGCAGCGTTAGCTGTTCCCTTGTTTGGTATTTGATGATCAGAGGCGTGGAGGGTGGTCACTGAGATCGGCGACGGACCACGACGGGTTCCGTCGTACGCTGTTGGGACAAAAGGATCCGTTGTGGGAGGAGCAGCTACTGGTGAGGTAGCGGCGGTACTTGTCTTGGTCCTAGAGCCTTTCGTCGAAAACGAGAACGGGTTCGAGAACTTCGATGATGCATCCTCCGGTCTCAATTTGATTTGCTGCACTGGTGTTACTGGAACGGCCGCCCACAGTTCTTCGTGCTCAGACATATGGATAGGATACGGCAGGGTTGTGATGCTCGACTTCCTCGACTTGACGGATTCCCTCCTTGAGGTTCTGCGCGACCACGGTCTATCTTTGTCAGAAGCAAGTGAGAATCGTCTAAAGAAAGACGGCATAGGCGGCGGTGTTGATGTCGGCATTGGTGGAGTAGGAGATAGTGTGGGTGTCGCGGGTACCCAAGCGCGTTCTCTGAGGTACTCAGACACAGCAGTATGCTGTTTTCTGCTCATGTACGGGTTCGGCGACGACTGTCGGGTGCCTCCAGGGGATTCTGGTACACTATCATCTTCCCATTCCTCACTCGCTGTCCGACGTGCTGCTTCATCCAGCGACCGCAGTGCGTTTGGTGTTAGCGGTACGGGTGCCGATGTTGATAAGTGCATTGGCAGGGGATGTGGCATTTCTGCGTTCGTGTAGACATACGGTGATGCATCCGGGATCGATCTTTGTGAGTACCACGACGAGCATGGTCGTGGTTGCATATGTGGTGGTAGGACTGGCTCCGGTCCGTTGGTGAACACTGGCGAGGCTTCGCCGGCTGGGAATGAGGCGTCACCTACGGCCTGCGACCGAGCAATGTTCGCTGGTCTTGATTTGCGTCGTATGCTGGGCAGAGGCATCTTGGTTAGACTTGGTATACGCTTCGTGGGTCAATCTGGTAGGCTCACTGCTTGTACTCTCGCTAGCGTAAAGTTAGTTGGTGATGGACCTGTGACAAGCGATCAGTAGTGATATGAAAGTTCTCGTAGGAAGACGTGGTGGGCAGAATGCCTCACGTGTAGAACATATTCTTGGTGGAACAAAGCATTCAGCGCCTCGCAAAGACAAAGCCCGTTGGTATCTCATTGTTCGGTGCGCCTTTGACAGCTCTCCAACTTCTTGCTAATGATAGCAGGCACATGGCTGTGCGATAATCAAAGAACAACGAACGCCTCCACCTACACGTCGCCAAACAACAATATCCCAAGTGTGATGCTGAAAGCCCAATCGCACCAACGCCATGCAAGTCATTAATCATGATATCATCTAACGACAGATCATACTTCCTTCATAGCTCGATCGACAGTTCGTGGCGCTTGCCTCTGCTTTGCCTGCCGAAGCGCATCACCAATCTTCCGTGCGTCGCGCCATTGTTCTTCAAGATTGCTCATGCGTATGGCGGCCATCACACAGAACACTCCAGCTCGGAACTTCTGAATCGGAGCGAGCTTCTTCTCGTACTTCTTCCTGTCAACATCGATGCCCATCTCCCGCAAGATGCGTAGGTCAACCTGATTACATTGTACGCGCATAGCTTCGCCATTCTCGATGTATGTCTTGCTCCAAGCAAGATCTTTCCTCAGTCGCTCTTCGCGTCGACATCTGGCCTTGAGCCACAGTACTTCCTTCATAAGACCTCGAATCTGCTTCTCTAAAGTACTGTCATCTTGCGTCGGACCAGATGTCAGCCTCTCAAGCATGCTCTCATAGCGGGATTGGACAACGTCAAGCTCGCTCTCGACAACATCAGCTCTTCTGTTGGCTTGACCCCTCTCCTCCCTAAGACGAAGCAATTCTGATTTGAGAGCAAGAGCTTCTCTGCTGCGGCCTGCAATCTGCAACATGACGTTTCGAGCTTCGTTTCGCTCGGTTCGTAGTCGCTTGAGCTCATTCCGAAGGTCAAGGCTGTCCTCCCTTCTGGTCGTATCTCGGGCCGCTTGTCGAGCTTCATCGCGTTCGGATCGTATTCGCGCAAGTTCTTTCCGAAGTGTTCCGACTAACCGGTTCTGGTCATCGAGCTTGCTGGCTAGATTGTCCATCTCGTCGACCTTGGAGTCGAGCTGAGCCTGGAGTACAGCTTGTTGTGTCTCGTCTTGAGATAGTTTTCGAGCTGATCGTCTCAGTTGCTGATTCTGTTCCTGAAGAGTCTTGAGCTGAGCTCGGGCGTCAAAAACTTCTTTCCTCAGTTCGTTGACTTCTCGACCACTGTTAGAGGAGACAGAGGATGCCGGAGACTTGGCTTTTAGCTCAGCTAGTCGAGCTTCGTGAAGTTGTCGCTCAAGATCATTGATCTTCATCTTTAGATCACGATTGGAAGACTTGAGGTCTGCCTCCCGTTTCGTTGCTGCAGTCTCGTGCTTTCGTGCTTCTTCAAGATCATGGCGTAGGCCAGAGACGTCGGCCCCGGGAGAGGAGACCTTCCGCGATTGGTTCTCGAGCATGTCCTCGAGATCATGGATGCGTGTCTCAAGACGATGAATCTTGTTCTTGGCTGAAATGATCTCCTTGTCTCTGGCGTCCGAGGAATTGAGCTGCTTGTTACGAAGGCTATCGAGCTCTGTGCTTAGTCTGTGCTCTTCAGCTGTGGCCCGGTCAATCTCAGCATCTAGCTCTTCCTCAAGCTCTTTGTTTGTCTGGGCCAATGTGTCTCTTTCCTTTCGAGATTTCTCCAGCTCTTTCTCAAGTCTTTGTCTCTCCCGCTTGAGCTCTCTCTTGTCTTGCTGTACCTCGGTAGTATTCTCGCCGGTTTGCTGAGCTTGATCGAGTCGTGCTTCGATCTCATCGCGCTCAGATTCTGCCGCCTGTGTTGCTCGTTTAGCTGCTTCTAGCTCGAGTCGGTGATTGCCGAGCGATTCTTGCAGATCAGCCTTCTCTTTCTTGAGCTTCGCCACAAGGGCATCTGAAGCCGAGGAAGACCTCTGCTGCAGCTGCTGGACAAGCTCGTGCTGTTGTTCGATGTCTGCTTGTAGTACTTCGATCTCTTCTTCCAGCTCCATGGCCTTTTCTTTGAGAAGAGCTTGTTCTCGGACGGAGATGCGAAGTTCTTCTCGAGCGTTGTTGAGTTCTGATCTGTGCTCATCAGATGCGATACGTTTAGCAGAAAGATCTTGATTCAGCTCGTCGATTTGCTTGCTGAGCACTTTTTCTTCCTGCAGATGTCGCTGCTTCTCGCTCTCAAGAGCTTCTTGCAGCCTCATTTCTCGACCGGACAATGTACCTTGTGCGTCGTTCAGCTTCTCGACGGTTCTCTGCAAGCCATTCGCCTTCTCCTCCGCCTTGCTCTTCGCCGACTCGAGCGAACGCCTCTCGGCTGCCCAATTCTCAACTTCTGTGGCATGCTGCTCGTTCCTCGTACTGGCTTCTCGGTGAAGTGAGTCAACTTGCTCAGTCAAGTGATCAAGCTCGCTTCGATGCTGTGACCGCAGCTGATTATCGTTGTAGGCAGCTCTCTGTTTCTCTTGTTCGAGAGAGGATTCGAGAGAAGCAATTGACTTCCGAGCTTTCTCGAGGTCATCCTGCAGTTGTGCAGATTCCGTTGTGAGTGCATCATGTCGAGTTTGCAGCAGGTCCTTCTCATCTGCCTTGACGGATAGCTCTTTATGAACTGCTTCGACCTGCTTCGCCATGTTGTTGTACTTGCGCTCGATGGACTCGGTTTTTTGTTGAGCGGCTTCAAGCTCTTGCTGCAGATGACGGACATCAGAGGTGCCTTCCTTTTCGGTATTTCGCAGTCGTTCTTGCAGTTGTCTCTCGTTCTGCGACTTCTCATCCAAAGATCTTTGCAGGTCCTGGAACCGGTCCTTCAGATCATAGTAGTCGTGCTCAAACTGGGCAGCTCTTTCTTCCAATTTCTTGCTCAGACCTTGAGGGACTATTGATTTATTGGCCACATCGTCTTGAAGGTCGTGCAATTCCTCCTCTTTGCGGCGCCTTTCATCTTCAGCAGCCTCTTGCTCTTCTCTAGCTTCCTTTGCTGCAGCATTGGCTTTCCCGAGGTCCTCTCTGAGATCATCAATTTCCTGTTTCGCAGACTCCAGCTCTTCCTCCAGTTCAGCGAGCGAGTTCGAGCCTTTGCTCGCATTCGCTTTCAATGCATCGACTTCATCTTCACGCTCCTCAAGTTGTCGATCGCGTTCTCTGAGGTCGGCCTGCAGGTCTGCTACCTCACCACGCAGTTTTTCTGCCTCACTGTCGTTGCCCGATCGCACCTTATCGTACTTGCTTCGTAGCTGCTGCAGGTCTTCGTCTTTCTGCCCGAGCTCTGACTTGAGGTTCGCCATTTCTATGCGGAAGGTCTCGTCTGCCTTCTTTTGTCGAACACGTTCTCTGTATTCCTCGAGCTGGCGCTTGTATAGTTCAGCATCTCTTTCAGCCTGTGCAATGGTCTTCTTGAACTTGTGTAGTTCCCGCTGCATGGTGATGCGGTTGACCTTCAGGTCTGTGTTCTCCTTCAAGGCAGCCTGGTTGAACTCGCCTCCTCGTTTAGACAAGTTCTCTTCGAGGAAATGGATCTTCATCTTGAGGCCAAAATTCTCCTTCTCGATCTTGTCGATGATGTTCTCCTGCTCACGTAGAGTCATCACATTGCCGTCGTTGACGACTGCGCCATCTCGCACAGGCAGCTGAGCGAGTGGGGTACTAGCCGCGCTGCTGCTGACATGCTGGGGCATTGGGGTGTAATCGTTGCGCCCGACCGAGCTGCTCGTATGTTCACTAGCAATGTTGGTTTCGTCATGACGTGGTAAAGGTAGGCCTGGTGTGTTGATACCAGGTGTGTTCGATACGCCACGTCTCCTCGCGGAAGCCGACAATCTCTTCGATATATTGGTCTTCGCAACGCTTTTGAGCAGAGGCGTGAACTCTGCCCTCCCCCGGGGCTGGTTCCCATTTGGCAGGAGCTGCAACGGCCCAGCAGCCGATGGAGTACGAAGCGCGTTCCGGCCACCTTTCAGTAGCACCTCTCGATCTTTGGGCGCGACAAAGGAAGCCTCTGGTACAAGGTCGTCGATGTCACCGAAGCCGTCTGAGTTGATGGATACGTGGGTCGCGTTCGGCGTGCCGATGTATTGGTGAGCCATATTGGCTGGCGCTCGTTGTATATTGCAAGCTCAACTCCCAACATGCGAGTGACCAAGACAATTCAAGAATAAAACAATACAAGTCCAAAGGTGAGAAACATGCTGCAGAAATGCCGCTCAAGCGCTGCCAGTGATGCCAAAACATTCGATGTTGACAAAGTGCCTGAATGTGGTTAAGTGTGATGGGGTCTGTGCCCTGGCTAGCGCCCCACACTCGTGCAAACAAGACAAAAGTTTTCGAGGCAAGAATTCATGCTCTGTGGCTTACTCGACTTGCCACAATACGTTGCAGGGCTTATGATATTGATATATGCTGATGCCGGGAAGGATATATTATTCTGCGCCTCTAACTCCTTCTCGGTGTGGTTCTGATTATCAGACCAGACATTATGGCTTCGACTGAAGAGGATATTGCTTGGCTCAAATCTACCTTTCACCCCATCCCAAGGCCCGCTCTCCCAGATGACTGCATAGAATATTCGCTGCATGTGATCGACTCCAAGCTTGAGTCAAGTAATCAGTCAGAGGTCCGATTACAGCTGCGAGACGTACAGAAGCAAGCAAATGAGCTACAGAAGCAGTGGCTCAACGACTACATCTGGCAACGACAATCCTTTAACCTGGAACAGCTTAACGAGAATGGTGAGGTCTGTATGCCGAAAAACAGGGGCAGTCAAGATCAGTCTAACCACTCAATAGGTGTGAGCTTCCTACGAGGACGAACAGAATATGGTGATTCCATCGAAGATGAATGGGTCATCGTCTGGCTTTTGCGCGAACTGACCAGGAAGTTCCCCAATCTGTGGGTCAAAGTCACCGACTCCGATGGCGAGTTCCTGCTTATCGAGGCTTCTGCCACTCTACCTGCCTGGCTGGAACCTGAGGTCGCTGAGAATAGAGTCTGGATCAACGATGGCCAGCTCAAGGTCATTAGGCCCGCCGGCGATTCAAGATCCTCCAAGCGGACCGATGAGAAGATTACTCTTGAGGAGGCGCATCGCATCGTTTTTTCTCAGCCAAAGCGATTAATGCACTCCAAAACCATGCAGGAGGACGCCTTCTATCGCTTGCGAAACTATCCTGGCCAGATCAAAGACAACATGCACCATGCCATTGTGCAAGTACCGCGGAAAGTGGCGTACCTACTGCTTCAGAAAGCTGCATATGTTGCGCCGGCCATTGAAGCATTTTACCTGCGAGACCCCATCTCCTTGAAGCCACTACAAGCGAAGCATGCGGCGGACAAATTGACTTTCTCGCCCAAAGACCTCGTCGAGCTTAGCGTCAAATTCCCGCGTGTGGCATATGCGCAAATCAAGTCGCAAGACTTCCCCATTCCCGATGCATGGAAGACCACAATGCCTCCGCCGTCTGAACCACGAGCTCGAGCACAAGCAGAGACAGGTATGAAGCTCACGTGTGGCTTTGAGATGCTGCTGTCAGATTCACATTATCAAGATCGGCCACACGTCAGGGAAATGAAGCTATTGCTGGAAGATCTCGAGTCCGGCGATGCGAGTCTGCCAGCCAATGGTGAATTAAGCCAGCTTGAGAGACGTGCTGACGATGAGAAATGGATGGACATTGATTTCGAGGATCTCCAACAGGAGCTTAATACTGGTAAAGGTGAAGCTGCGCATGGCAAGGGAAAGAAAGCAGAATTTGGCGACAGAGCAGCCCAAGAAAATCTACAGCGCATCGTCAAGCAGTTCGAGTCATTCTTGGACAGCGACAAGGCGGGCGACGATGCTTCTGGCTTGTTTGACGCAGGCGACTCGGACACCGATGAGCTCGACGACATTGATAGCGATGATCTAGAGGAGGACAAAGACGCGAGCTTTGGCGAAGACGAGTTCTCCAAGATCATGCAGGAGATGATGGGCATGCCACCAGAAGTCATGAAAGAGGTTATGTCAGGCAAGATTGATGCGTTGACAAACGGAGTCGCTCCACCAGAGCCACTTGTGCCTGAGCCTTCTTCGAAAGCTGGAAAACAGGTCGAAGTGTTGAGCTCCAGTGAAGACTCCGACGATGAGGAGGAAATCGAAGAGCTTATGAGACGCATGGGTTCTGAGCTGAAGGCTTCCGGCGCGCTGGACTTGGATGCGTCTGACGTTGATGAAGACGACCCAGAATACGCCACAAAAGAGGGACTAGCTAAAACTCTGCTTGAAAGCCTTCAATCACAAGGAGGAGGTGCTGGACCGGCAAGCAATCTGATGGAATTGATGGCTGAGCAGTACGCAAAGCAGGATAAGGGTAAAGGCGTCTCAAAGGGCCAAAAGTCAACGTCGCAATGACCAAAATGAGTCTGCTTCTCGCCAACCTCAACACATCATCAACGCTCACGGCTGTCCTATTCGGTTCGGCAAAAGCATATACACCGAAGCACGGCTTCAAGGGGAATGTCGGCGTTGGCTCGCCTATCAGTGGTTGACAGCTTGTACAGCTGTCTGTTGGTTAGCAAGAGGCTCTTATCCTTGGGAACGTCCAATGGATGACAATCGAGGGGTCCTCGAGACGCCACCTCGACTGACTCTCGTTGAATTGGCTCCTGTGCTGATGACAATTCTATTCCAGTCCTCTTGCTCGTACGTGTCAAGATTCAGCGTCCTCAGACACGTCGACATGGACGTTCGTCCGGAAGTCGATCAGCACATCGTTAGCAAGATGTTCTTCCGGCAGCTCGTCCTTGTCACCCCGTCAGAGGTTGTCGTAGTAATGAGCAACGTATCTGTATCATTGAAGCGAATCTGCTGGGTAGGATCATAAGTAACATAATCAGGTCGTCGTGGTGTTCTTCAGGGTGGGGACCATTTAGTTAAGGAACCCTGATATTGTGTCGTGCCGGGGCATTAAACTACCAGTACTGGTGGTTGGTCGCATCAGCACCGATGGCGTGTGGAGCTGCTCCCAAGCTTTTTGTGGCCGCGACTGGGAAAAGCTTCTGACGCTTATCGTTAAACCCAGCCGGTGCTACCTTTCTCGTGCAGAAATCTTCGCTACTTCGGCACCAATAGCACCACTATCACGAATTTAGTCTCAGTAAAACGCTGTCGTTCACTGGCGATCATGCCGAAAGACGTCTGCTTGCAAGGTTTTGTGAAATCGCGCAGGTGCAATGCAAGAAGTTGCGCAATCGCCTTTCAAAAATGACCTGGACTCTGCTCATGTTGCGTATTGCATTTCATTCTCGCCTCTCACTAGCTGCCTTCAAGCTGAGATATAGCTAACAAGCATAGTGTATCTCGCATTGACAGCAACATGTCTGTAGCGAACGCAGGGATAGCGGCAACCGCTGCTTACCCCGAAGCCGAAGACTCAAAGAACACAAACCCAGAGATCGCCGAACCTGCTAACACAGCAGAAGATGTGCGACCAATAGCACCAGACCAATTCGATCCAAAATACCAGGCCTCAAAATGGGAGATATGGTCGTATTATCTCTACTACGTCGGCAACAACGGGTTGACTCTGTTTAATTTTGGACCCACTGCGTTTCAAGACCTTCTCTACGAAGCTGGCGGTGACAGTGGGCTACTGTATTGCTTCGGAAGAATTCGCACCATAAACAGTATCGTTTTGCTATGCAACGGCATAAGCTTTGCTATACAAGTGGTGTTGTTCCTATTCCTGGGCAGTCTAGCAGACTATGGCAGTTGGAGACCGTGGATCTTGATCTTTTGGTCTGTTGTTGCGTTTGCGCTGGGCTTCGGATGGTTGGGTGTCCACTCAGAGAGCAAGTGGCATGCCGCGGCTGGCTTATATATGATCGGCTTGATTGCTTACCAAATGAGTATCACTTTCTGGACCGCAGCCTTTCCGGGACTAGCCCGGAACACGGTTGAGATGAGACACAAAGCTGAAGAGTATGAGAATGGCCAGATCGATCGGGACGAATATGATTACCACGACATGATGCAGCGCAACCGTATCTCGAACGTCGCCTTCATTGCACAGAGTGCAGGCGAAATTGTCATATTGGCTATACTGGTTGGGGTCCTCTTCGCGCTGGACGTGAACGCCAGTCAGGCCAACAATGCTTGGGGGTTGAGTGTACTCATCGCTTACTGCACTGCATGGTGGATGATATTGGCTATGCCATGGTTTGTACTTGAAAAGAGGAGGCCCGGCCAGAAGATTCCGGCAGGTTTGAATATCCTTACGGTCCTGCCCTGGACCTTGTGGAGAGCCATCATTCAGATTTGGGAATTGAAGCAGACACTACTGTTCTTGATCGGATACTTGTGAGTTGAGCAACGTCTGAAATTGGGCCTATTCACTAATAGCTATAGCCTGCTGGGCGACTCCTTGAACACCACCGTGACGGTCATTGCCACTTTACAGAACAGTGTGGTATCGTACAATACCTTGACCTTGACCTATCTCCTGATCGTCGGCATTGCCGCTCAACTGGTTGGTATCTTTGGGTTCTGGACTATACAAAAGCGATTCAAGCTCTCAACAAAGGTCATGTTCAACGCTGTCATGGTTGGTATCCTTCTCCTCGACGGGTGGGGAATGATCGGAATCTGTAAGTTCTCCTTGCTCTGCCCCTGCTCCTCTGCGTCTACGTTTTCAACAGCATCGACGCTTTCGCTTCTTATGTCACAGTTGCCGCTGCTAACAATGCACCAGGGACACGATCATTCGGTTTCCACAACAAGTGGGAGTTCTGGCTATACCAGATTTTCTACGGTCTGTTTGTCTGTCCCTGGTATAGCTACTCTCAGATCATGATCAGCGAAGTCACTCCTCGTGGAAAAGAATTCCTCTTCTTCAGCCTGTTTAGCATCATGGGCAAAACATCCGCATTCATTGGTCCGATCGTCAGCAGTGCTATCATCGATGCGAGTCCAAACGGGAATAACAGCTTGCCGTTCTACTTCTTGTTTGGGCTGACGCTCTTGAGTCTGTTGCTGTTGGCGTTCTTCGTGGACCTGAAGAAGAGTAGGAAGGAACAAGCGGCATTCTTAGAGAGGGAGGCGGCGGCCAAGAAACGCAGGGCAAGCGTTGTCTCTGGAGCTTTCGACACCAGTAGTCAAGAGGAGGAGCTTGACGGTGGTAAGCAGGGGAAACAGCTCTAGCAGAGCAGGCGACGGGGTCAGAGACTGTTATTTGCATTGAGGTACATAGTACTTATCAAAGTCGCGAAAAAGTGGATGATCTTGTCCTAGACACTGGTCCAATGGGGTGTAAGCAGCGCAAGAGTGCACCATCTCTCAACGATCAGTAATAGTCAATAGGTACTTGGAAGTCTTAGGAAGTCTTCGTCTGCATGAGACCATCGGTCTCAGCTCGCCAACGAGAGAGGCTCCAGTGCAAACAGGCTGCTTAGAGGGGGTTTTGGCATACTAACGCAGACGAAGACTTCCTGAGAGTTCCAAGTAGATCAAGGACTGAATTAGTAATACAATTTCCAGCGTCCAGCGCAGGCCGAACACCACCACTAGCACCACGTAGCGCAACGAACCAGCAGCATGCAAAGCCATTCCGTCCGCAAACTCGTGCTCATACAGCGTCCACTCTACTTCTGCCACACTATCCTACACACTGAAAATCCCCGAAGCAACAAACTACAGCTCCACCTACACCTTCCCCGCCATCAAATTCCTTACCATCTCCCTCCCCGTGATCCACACCGTCCTCCAGAGCGTGTACAGATCCAGCGTGCTCGAGAAGCTGTCCGCGAACCCGAACGGCAGCATGCCTGGGATCCAGCCCTGCGCCAGTTCGAGCGCGAAGCACCCCTTGTGCATCTTGTACTGCTTGACGTCGCCGCGGCGGAGGTGGTGCACTGTGCCTTTTGGGTAGCGTTCCATGACGAGGGTGTGGGCGGGGGATGCCCATTGTTCGCCCTGGGGGATTATTAGTGGAGTTATGGGGGGTTATAAAGGATGTATAGCACAAGGGGAGAGTGAGCGGATGGGGTGGGGAAATTGAGACTGAGACTGGCTCGGCTGGACTTGGCTTACCTCGAGGATATGGAAGTAATCGTCCGCTGTGTGGCGGCCCGTGTGACCTTCGGTACCCAGCGGCGTGCCGAAAATGATCAGATACTCCGTGATACTCGCGTGGATGAGGTACATGCTCCCCATGGCGCCGCCGGCGTTGTTGAAGACCCATTCGTGCTCGTACGGCGAAATGCCGGACTGGATCGAGGCTTCGTCGGGGAACGGGCTCGCGGTGATGTGTTGCGGGCCGTGGGTCGCACGCAGCGAGGTGACGATGTGGTTGACTGTGGCGGCTGTGCTGTTGGGGTACTTAGACAGAGCTTCTTGGAAGAGAACGTTCATGTCTTCTGGGTTGAAGATGTAGAAGTTTGATTTGTAGTTTTCGAGAGCTTGCCATGCTGGGTAGACGATGGCGAAGATGCCGATGAGGTAGGCTATGCGAAGCAGCAGGGGTGTTGGTGGTTTCGAGGCTGGCATGGTGAGGTTGGTAGTAGATGGGTAGGCAATATCTACAGTTCTCCTTTTTGTTTATTTTATCCGGTGAGCTTGGTGCCGAGCTGTAATGAGCTTGCAGTAGTAATATGCGCGATCTATGTCATATGATTTGTCAAGTCAAGATCTGTTGCGAAGGTGTTGATGGCAAGAAACCACCTGCTACGAGGTCTTATTGGGCTCTACGTCTTCCAGTACTGTCGTCGCCGTGAAGCATCAAATTTGGCTTGATTATCTGGCAAGCCTTGCGGCCTGGTGCAGGTTCTTAGTGGTATCAGGTCGGGAGTTCGAAGCCCGAATGGTCCGATGGCGCTAGATTACTAAGCTTATCAGCCATCGTTCGGCTTTGAGCCCGTGAAGATCCTAAACACCAAAGATCCTCGAGCACAACACTTATGAGTTCTTGGCAAGCACAGGGTATATCATACAGAGCTACACCGGCGAGGTGTCATTCGTACCGTTGGCGACGGTCGGCGTACACATGGTCGCCCCGGCATACCGAGCCTCGGCTTGACCACCGAATTGACTGACGGGAACATAATGCCCAGCCAATTAACTGTTAGCGTAGTACAAGCGAAATGCACGGCTTGCAGATAGAAGCAATTGTGAGGAGATTATATGTATTGCTTCAATTTTAATACTGATGCCTCGGTTCAGAAGCCGCAGGCTATCTAAGCATTTCTGCCATGCGGCAAATACTATTGAGAAGAGTGTGTTGTCATCAAAATCGTGATCAAAAGCACAAAACACGTCAGTTTTGCCTCTTGCTGTCAAGTTCATCCTAGCGGTGCCGGACAAGGCCACCCGCGGATCCGAATCCCACTGCATAAGCTTCCAAGACGCTAGGCGTGACGTGTGATCGACAACGCCATTCCCGCTGCAGCCAAGACGAAAAACCTTATGCACGATTTAGTGCTCGTTTCGCAGTTAAGCGTCTTTGATGAGGCGTGCTTGCTGCTTCGTGTGTGGGTGTGATTGATAATGGTCGCCCAAAGCCGAATTCGCTGCTTTCGCATCGATCCGCTGCTGAACCGCCATGCTGGTGTCGTCCTCCGTTAATCCCTTTCGATCTCAAGTCGAACAAATCCATCGCTCCAAGGTCTATCCTAGACCTGAACGCCCTGCTGGAATAATCCATGCGCACAATTTTGGGTATCACTGTCGAACTGAAGTCGCTTGCTTGTCGCTGCAAATCGCTAAAACCAAAAATCAAGTAGAGGTAGTTCATGAAGCCCGTGACGCGGTCCTGCACAACGATAGACTGTCGTCTTCTTCGTCATCGTACTCGTCATCGTACGAGAAACCATACTCATCGACTTCAGGTTTCAGCTCTTGCTTTGGCGTATCAAGTTGTGTCCATTGAATGTTTTGTTGCGACTTGACTGGCTTGAGACATGACTGTTGCGGACTCGGTGGTGGTGAATTCCTGATGACATATTCTAGTGCTTCCAATAGCTGAGCTGTGCCCAAGCGTTGACGCAAGTCAGTCCTTAATGCTCCTGAGTTGGACTTCCTCCGTGCAAGGCTGGCCAGTGTGTACGTTTCTTCTAGTGATAGATCCATGGACAGAGAAAGCTCTCGAGATGGTGTCCTCGACACCATCGACATTGTAAATGAGTCAAGTGTGTAGTCGAAGAACAAAAGCGGGACCAGGAAGGGGTTGCGGACAAGTTGAATGTTATAGTAGTCCGTTTTGTGACTCTTTGACTTCACCGCTAGGTGTTTGGCGGTCGAGGATCCTAATCGGGAAAGCGGCACTTTTGCGCCGAGTAGTTGCAGAATAATGCAGATGCAATGCAAGAAAGATGCTCTAGCGTGTGATTCGCGGTGATACGCTTATGTTATGTAGTACTGTACTTCTGAAACGGAAGCAAAATCCTTGCTGGGTTACTGAATTTTTTTTAACCCGATGGAAGGCAAGAAAAAGAGATTCGCACTGGAGAGTTTTTCTTGTGTTGGATGACTGAAGTGGGCTCATCTTGGATATGTAGTAGCATGCAGCGGCGTTCGGTGGACATCTAATTGTATGATCACGACATCAGACGCACGGAAGGCGGTAAAGCTTATTGTCACCCTTTGGAGGGCAGAAGGGCGACTGCTGATGTGATCCGCTGATAGCTGATAGATCCATGACCAGTCAATCTGAGTTGACTCATGCCGAGAACTCTACGTGTCAATTCCAGCCAATCACGGCGGTTGCTGATGAAGCGTGGCAGTCACGATCTGACAAGGCGCAGTGAGACGATCGGCCTTCGCAGGCTGAACACCGTAGCCCTCTCCTTGATTACTGTACGTGCTTGGCTAACTTGTTCCTTCCGGTCACAGCTCAATCATGCCGCTTTCTCTACGGCTACCTTGCTTACAAAGGTAGGTCGTACCTGCCCCTGAAGTCGATCACACCTCATGTTTTACAGCTGATTGCTTGAGCTCAACAAAGTAGTCGATAATTTGCCGTCGTATGTAAGCAGCTAGGCCAGAAGACTAAACATCTCAAACGGCGTGCAACTGTATCGGATCCTACCGTACAGTAGGTAGTGATCGTGATCCCGTCTTGGGCCCTCCAAAGTTTGTGCACATGGGCAACACATTGACTTTCCGGAGGAGCTTCGCTGCAAAGGCAGAATTTCGGACGAAAACTTGAGGCTCTCCTGGTGCAAATTGGCTCGGTGGCTAGTACATACTTGTGCCAAGACAGTACGGACTGCTCCGAGTTAACGAAAGTGCTGTGCCACGGAACCAGTGCAAGGTGTGGACCTGACTTCTGGAAGATCATGCATCTCATGCAATTCAAACTTTCTAGTGTGCTTCCATGGGACTTGCAGTATGGCATTGCGCCGTGATCAAGACGCGTGTCACCTCAACGTGAGGTTCTGACCACATGTTTGCTCATGTTTGAAAAGCATGTCTCTTAGTAACTAAAATTTGATACTACTTGGTCCACAATAGGTGTTGCCCACGCGTCGCGTAGGTTGCACCTTTGGGAATAGCGTAGTCCCAAGCAAAATTGCGGCTCATGCTACAGCGAAGCTAGTGGTTCGCATGCTACCGATGCTTCAAGGCAAATCTTCTAGAAGTCCTGACAGGTACGTGGATATAGCCGAAATGACTGACGGCGGCATCTCGGGGTGGACAGCCGAGCAAAAGATTTTCGCGTTTACCGTACATGTCTACTGGGAGCCGTCCACAACCGACACAGAAGGTTTGCACATGTCTGATATGCGGAAGAAGAAAATACCTGACACCCACGAGGTCTCGGGTCTAGGCGAGCGCTAAGGAGGCCTCGAAACACACCAGATATCTGCCTGCTGCCGAGATGAAGACGACACACTTACGCGTACCACGTGGCTCTCCCTATAGGTGTGGCCCTGGCCTCGCGTTCGCCACAAATGCTCATCTTTGACTGTGGCCACCGTCCACGAACAACGCGATTGCTGTCACATATAAGTCCTTCCCTCCGCAGAGGTACATGGCGTAGTCAGCCAACTCTGGTGGTCGACCTTGTCTCTTCATACGCACTGCGGTTGTAACTCTCTCCTCCATGGCGTCGAAGGCGACAAGAGTGGGGTTTATCGTCGGTGTCTCGATGTACCCTTGACAGACCGAATTTGCTCGCAGACCCCCTTTCGCATAGTCTGCGCTTGGCGTACGAGTAAGCACCATCACAGCGCGCTCTGGCTGTGTAAGCTGTTGAGGCGGGGACGCCGACATATACCAATGGTGATGCAAGGTTCCCTATCATCCCTCGCCGAGGCGGGCGTCCGTCAGGTTCTGGAGAAGATACTTACTCCAGGAGATCTGTGCTGCTGACCTCAACACATAGAATGTGCCGTTCGAACTGACGTCTGGAATTCTCTGCTAGTCTTTTGTTTGTACAGTTGCAGCGCCTCCTTGATGTTTGAAAGCGATTCCGGCTGCGTGGACGGCGGAGTGCGGCCTGCCAGATCTCGCGGCGGCCATCCTGACGACAGTTTTACCGCCGTTTCGTTTGTAAGGCCTACAGGGTTGGTTCCCTCTTCTGGCATGCTCACTATCCATTTTCAGACTTGACTGCTTGAAGGGCTTTTTTCATCCAGGTCAAGAAGAGCCGCGTCTGCGGAGCCATACCGAACAATGGGCTTCGCAGATGCTTTGCCGATTTCCAACGCTGCTTCAGTCACCAGCGCAAATCCTGTGATGTCCACGTTGGATTGAGAAGTCTCTATTTGATGCCCGGCGAGCTTAAAGACGTAACCACCAGAACTTCCTTTCGCACGATGGTAAACGTGGTCTCAGTTTGTGTCAACTTACTGACAATGGCCTACAGCTCGACGCACGTGGCCTGGAATACTCAGAAGATCGATTGCACTAGCGTACGCATCCGCCACCACTCGACTCTCGTCACTAGCTCCGATGCCTTCGCGCAACCACAGCGGCTGTATCGTCGGCTGATCCCAGCAGACGTATCTAGCTCACACGCTTGACCTGTGCCCTTGACACATCCTGATTCGAAGACAGTAGCACTGTAGACGTTCGTGTGTTCGTGGGGCAATGTCTTCACCGCGCATTCCGCCAGCGTACACCATTGGGCAGAAGCTGTGTACCCCGCTCGGCCACGCTGGGACGTAACGAGAGTAAGTGTAGGGTGTAGTCATCTGTAGATGAAGACCGTGGCCTTAGCTGCACTACTGGAGGTCGAACATGGTATCATGACTCGCGTCGACAGAGAGAGGCATTGTACACGCAAACCACTCTCCCTGCGTGATCATAGCTGACGCCGCTGGAGCAGAGCTACTATCAGAAAGATCAACCAAGAAGAATGAATGACTGACTCCCTCAATCATAGACTGAACCAACCCTCCCTGGTCAACACCCGCAATCCAGAAAAACACCCAATAACCCTAACCTCACAACTTCGCCGTCGCACCCTGGCCCTCCCCCAAAAACCCCAATATCGCCTGATTGAAAGCTTCCGGCCGATCCACATTCGCCGCATGCCCCGCCCCCTCAATGACGACCTTCTTCGCCCCAACAATCTTCTTCACCATATACTCGGTCGCCGCCAAGAACGGCCGATCCTCACTCCCCACCACAACCAGACACGGCACCTTAATCTCAGGCAGCACGCGCATGACCGCATCGTCGCGCTGCGCCAACATGCCCCTCGCCGCGCGCGCGAGCCCGCTCGCATCGCGGTGCGTCGTGACGAGTCTACGCTCCGCACTCACGCCAGACGACTGCAGCGACGCGAGCCCGTCGCGCTCGAACCTCTCGGCGGTCTTCGCCGCGGTCTGGTTCCAGGCGTCGCGGGCCGCGTCCTTCTTGAAGCCCGGGCCGGTGTCGATGATGAGCAGTCGGGCCACGCGCGCGGGATGCACGCGGTAGAACGCGAGCGACATGTAGCCGCCGAGACTGAGGCCGCCGACGATGACCTTGGTGGTCTTGTCCGGCACGACCTCGTCGAGGATCGCGGCCATGTCGGATACGGTGTGCGGCTCGCTGTACGCGGATTGTGACGATGGGTAGTCGCTGCGGCCGTGGCCGCGCATGTCCCAGGTTATGAGACGGTAGTTTTTCGAGAAGGCCGAGATCTGGCCTTTCCACATCTCCGACGTGGCGGAGTAGCCGTGGCTGAGGATTAGTGGGGGGTTGGAAGAGGACCCGTGGACTTCGTAGTAGAGCTTCACGCCGTCACGGGTGAGGAATGGCATGGTCGCGGTGTTTGAGTGAGTGAGTGGTGAGAGTAGAGGTTCTCGAAAGGAAGGTAAGCTCTATGCTTTGGGGAGTGTACGTGATCATGTCTGTATTCATGGACTGGGGTCTGAGGCGGAGAAGGACGAGGCAGCCGAGGCATCACTTCACTACGCGCTAGGCTCAAAGAAGCAGGTCACAGTGCTCTTGCATTTTTGTAGAAACCCAAATTTACATTATGGTGATCACTAAATGTACCAGCAAGGCACTGAATGCTGTTTTCCAATATCCCTAAGTCGTTGTGTACAAGCATGCCGTCTGCCCGAGGATCAACCTATGCCAATCACCGCGCGCCTTCGTTGTTTCCAACCCAGAATTCATACCCCACGTTAATCCGTCAAGTACCCATACTCGTACACGCTGTTCATACACGTTTCCATCCATTACCTGATCCAGTACAATAGCTTTTGTGATCCATGCAAACCCAACGGTCTGGATCTTTCGCTTCCTTCACAGCTTGGTCGGGCCCACCATGTCCTTTTTAGCACTGTCGACCAAATCCAGCCAATCGCTGGTACTTATCCGTCCCATATCCTTCTTCAACACAGCTTTCTCCAGAATCTTGCTAACGACGCCCTGTCGCGGCACGCGTGCGCTAAGTGATCGCACATTGTTGAGAACACCCCAGCCTTGCGTGGCTAGCATTTGTCGCTGCATTGCTGAATAGCCTGTGTATACCATCGGATCGCCAGTGGCTCCGACAAGGAGTGTCACAGCCAGGGCGAACACATCTGAAGCTGTAGTGGCGCACGAATTAGGATCCTTTAGAACAGCAACAGTCAGCAGTTCTGGTGCTGTATATTCCTTCGTCACAGCCGACAGCGTGTTTGGTGTTATAGCTGTGGCATCGAGTCGCTGACTAGATGAGAAGTCGATAAATAGTGGGTGGAATGCAAACATGCTCTTGTCATCGGATCCGTCTGTGATTGGTTTCAGTAGGATGTTGCCCGGTTTGATGTCACCATGAACTATTGACGCCTCGTTGTGCATCCAATCCAACGTTGTGATAAGCTTGTCAGCAAGGTCAAGCCAGATTAATGCACTACCAATGACAGGCGAAAACATGCTGTCTGTGGTCATTGCTGATTGTGCAGCGCGAGCGCACGATCTGACGTGGTCCTCCAGTGATAAAGGATGCGCCGCAAGCACTAGTGAGGACTCGTCGTCGACGATACCGTGGAAAGTTGCAACGTGTCTTTCATGGAGATCTAACTCACTTATCCAGGATAATATGGTAGCTTCGTGTCTTAGAATGGTAGTGGCGTCCTTCCGAGCAGGGGCTTTCACAGCGACAAGCACTGATGTGGTCGATAGGTGGCGAGGTGGTGGAGTCATCAGACCGTAGCTGGTAGGAGTCTTGACAGCACATGTGGCCTTGAAGACGTTACTCCAGGCGCCATAGCCAAACATTTGCTTCCGGTCATTCTGGTCCTTAACGAAGTCGACTTCATATGGGCAGATGATTATCCCGTCGTTGGTATACGTCGGTGACCGTGCTGCATCAACGGACGGTCTGGGAGTGTCTAATGGGTTATAGTCGACCTTTATGGTATTCGAAGGCCTCGCCTCTTGATGTGGTGAGGAGGGAGGTGTCAGCATGTTCAGATCTCCGGGGCGTGTCAAGATTGATGGATTGGGCATGCTAGGGGTCATAGGAGAGCTGAGCGTGCTGACGCCCATAGAGGGCCGTGACATGACAGTCATATCAAGCGACTGGGGTGTACCACGGCACGCAAAGTCCGAGTTCTTCATTTAGTAGTTCGCTGTGACGTCTCTGTTGGTACACTACGCCCAAGCCGTTGTTCTTGGCGGTGTCGTTGTTGGAGGGTTTGTTGTCTGCTGATTTCCGTGATGTTGCCGCTGTTGTAGCCCGTGAGCTCCTTATCACGAGTACTGTTGATAGGTCCTTGGAGACGGCGATGCTAAGCTCGTGTGTAACAATATGGAAGAATAGAATTGTGCTTGCCGTGAGAGCTCTCGAAAGTACACACCCGCTTTCCAAGACCTCACAAGGTCTGGTACTGACTAGTGTTCTTTGAGCACATTTCTCTAGCCCGTGCGTATATGCGCTCTCGCCGAATGGGAAATTTACCTAGGGAGGAGTCTCTTGATGCAGAGCTTGCTGTATGCTCGTGGCCGTGACCCAGTAAGGTTGACACTACGATCCGGCGGTAGTGGACAGTCACGATTCAATCGGTAGCCAGAGGTCAAAGTTTCCAAAGGTTGAGCCAAGCGCGGAGCAAATCAGAAGACAATCAAACCTGGATGTTCCGAGCGGACCCACGAAACATGGTGTCGAGATTGCGACGTGGGTATAAGGATATCTATACAATAGCAGTAAGGTAGAAAGTAGCAACAGTAGACGATAGATAGGAAATGCTATTACCCTAGCTGAAGTGAGAGTAGACTTCTAGTCGTGCCTTCCCTTCCGTGCATGACATCAGGCAACTGCGGCGTCGAGATTTGAGCACCGGCATGATCATCACCAACCAGGAATGCATTGGGCGAGAACGAGAACAATTGGTTGAAACACCGGAAGTTGATATGAGTGCCGGCAATCTGCGGAAGCACAGTGCAATGATTGCCGTCAGATGGCGCACGGATAGCGTACGGAGACACTGATAGGAAGACCAGGAATCAGGAAGGGATGTCACATTTGCGACGAGCTCTCAGCCATCGTGCTGCTAGTTAGTAGTGTTCGTGTTTGTGGCTGCAGGCAACCAATTTCCTTTAGTTTGACTATAGTGGGGACCAATCGTGCTTGACTGCAGTGGGGTCTGATCGAGTCATCCATCGTGCCCACAGTCACGGTCCCTAAACAAGTACCCGATTGGTTGCTCCGGTGCGTGGCCGAGCCGAACCAAAAGTGTGGCGTAAGACGATTTTTTACTTGCAAGTACATCCCCGGCGAGGCTGAAGTCTAGCCGTCCTAGCGACGCCTGGAGCGACCCGGGTGCTCACACAGAATACAAGGGTAGGATTGCTCGAGCCACGTTAGTCACAGCCAATACAAAGTCCTGGGCTTGAAAAGGCACGAATTGTCACTTTGGAGGGCAAGCAAGCAAGATCTCTCGTATGAATTGTCGAAGATAATGAGTCTCTTGGTACGAGTAAGGTAGGTAGCGCTTGGCGTTATGCGAGCTATTCATTTCACGGCTCAAACCGAGTTGCGTCTTCTTCTATGGGTCTATATCGGATTATTGCGTGCTTGCCAACGTCGAGCTATCGATAGCACTTCTCGTCGTACGCCCCCACAGCTCACGGCTTTGGGACATGAATGGTACGGCTCGTCATGAGAACGCCGTTTATAACAAAGATAGCTGCAGCAGGATGAAACTCCAAAGCTGTTCCTGCCAGAACAGTTCCAAGGGGCAGCTTGTCCTGTATCATGTCCAGGAAGGTGAAGGTGGCCATGATGGCTGAAGAGGTCAAACAGGCAAATGGGATGGGTGTTCCCTCGAAGTACTTTGACTTGCCGGTCGCATCTTTGGGTAACATGCTGACGGTCACGTTGAAGCGGGCAAGTCGAGTCAGGCCGCACAAGACATAGAAGCTGAGCAGAAGCTGGTCGGTAAATGTTCTGAAGCCGACAGCAAAACCTATTGATGCTGGGGCGACGCCGAAGGATATCTAGTATGCTGATCAGTGCACTGTATGACGTTTCGAAAAGGGTTCGTTCGTACCAGATCGGCCAATGAATCCAGCTCTTGTCCCATCAGAGACGACTTCTTCCTCCACCTTGCAACCTTGCCGTCAAAGAGGTCGAAGAATAGGCCAAAGGGCATGAAGAAGAAGGAGAGATATAGGTTTGTAAGTTCGGATGGGTCGCCCAAGCAGTATCGCATAGCGGAGAGCACAGCCATGACTGTCCTGCGTTAACTTGTGACCTCTTTTCTCAATTGTTGCAACACGTACAACCGCAGAAGCCATTCATTAGAGTGATAGCATCGGCCAGATGCATTGCTTTGACCAAAGAAAAGTGACCGGCATCTTGAGCCAGCAGCAGCGCCTGCTTGTCCTGGGCCGGGCCCTGGGGCTTCACCTCTGTTTCGGCCTGGCCAGCTGTAGTCACTCCCCTTCGTTGTGACATGTCTGCGTCGCGTGGGAGCTTATCGATGTGGACGGGCTTGCGAGAGCGGCACAAGTTTTGCAGGAGCTGAGGAGGCAACGTGTATAGGCTGAAATACTAGGCGCGAGGATTGGTTGTCGGATGAAGTGTTGCAAAGAGGGTACAGAGCCTGGTATGCATGCAACACAAAAACGCAACAAACTGGGATTGCTCGTGTCAACGCAGGCTGGCAGCGAGTTTGAATGCTTGATTCGGCAGTCTGCACCAGCTACGTCACGCACCAAGTCTTTCAGCACATTCAGGCACCCAGGCACCAAGACATGTAGAGGCATCAATACTGCAGGACCCAGTGAATGACATTCTTTGGGCCATCCTGCTGACATGGCATAGTAGACTGGCAGAGTAGATAGTGCAAGCGGTGCCGACCCATTTTCCTTTCCCGGGGGTATTCCCTTGACGCCTCATTCATGCATAACCAAGCTCTTAGGAGCATACAATACAATCTAGTACCCACGGCCTCTGCCTCCTCCTCGACCACCAAAGCTGCCACCGCCGAAGCTACCGCCTCTTCCTCGGGGGGCGCCTCTACCAAAACCGCTTCCTCCTCTTGGGGCGCCGCCAAAGCCTCCCCTACCTCGTGGAGCGCCTCTGAAGGGAGCGCCTCTGCCTCGGGGAGCCCCTCGGCCGCCTCCAAAGCCTCCTCGACCACCGCGGCCTGCGCCTGCGGGCTTCTTGACTCTAGCGCCGCCTAGTTCTTTTGTTAGCTGAGCTGCTTCGATTTTAGGCAGGGTGCAACTCACCAACTGGCTTGGGTTTGGGCAGGAATCTGCAAATGGTTGTTAGCATACTTGAGCCTGATCGTGCGTTCCTCGCTCTTACTTTTCCAGCGGCAGGAGCTTGTCACCACCAATGTAGAACTTGTCGCCTGCCTTGAACGAGGTGGCTTGGATGCCTTCTTGTGGCTTGATGGTGAAGTAGACTTGGTTGATAGGTCCCAGGATCTCGTCGACCTTGCCGATGGCAGTCTAGCAGCATGTCAGAGTAGTCCCGGCTCTCGCTTGTAGGATCGCACCTTGTTCTCGAGGTAGATGGGAGCATTGAAGTAGGGGATCTTGGGGTTGATCGACTCGCAGATCATTTCACCTTCGCATGCGTGGACGAAGGAGCCCATTTCTGCCAGACGATTAGCCCATAGCACCTGGTCAGAGACTGTTGAGCATACCAAACACCTGGGCAGGCGGACCGAAGCTCTGTGGTTGGAAGCCACCGCGTCCTGCACACGCCAGCATCAGCCATTTGGTCCAGTTTTGCGCCGGCCACTTTTTCTTCTTCACCCAACTCACCTCCTCGACCACCAAAGGATCCTCCTCGACCTCCAAACCCTCCGCCTCCTCTGCCACCACCTCTTGAATTACCACGAAACGACATCGTGGCTGTGTGTTTGTCTGTTGGGCGCAAGTCGATGTGGTCGCAAGTTCGATAAAACTAAATTTCTTGATGTCCGCTGGTTGCATGCAGAATTATTTGTCGCGCGCTCCAACCACGACTCGTCGGAAAATCTGTGTGGATTTCACCGAGTCGACAAGGCGCCTCACCACACCGCGCCCAAAAGTTCGATGTCGGGTCTCGAATATCCACAAACACTACTCCACCACCAGACATGCACAATTAACTATGTCTCATCAAAGAAACATCAGTCTTCGTCCTCACGATCTCTGGGGTACTTTGGACGCTGAGATGAGTCAGAACGGCAACCCCGCTGCCCCTGAGTCACAGACTCAAGGGCTAAAAGGCCAGACTATTACTGCTGTCCAAGGAAACAAGCTCGCCGCTGGAAAGCAAGGCATGGCCGAACAGGTACACCCCAAGCCTTCGGGCGCCCCAGGTCAACTACCAGACTACATCGTCCAGAGGAACCAACTGTTCGATGAGCTCAAGAAGAACTACGACGAAGAAATGGCTGCGAGAGAGAAGACTCCCATCAAGATCAAGTTCTCTCCCGAGCCAGGCACCACCAAGGAGATCGACGGCAATGCTTGGGACACCACCCCAGGAAAGTTGCTGAAGGATGTCCCCAAAGACAGAGCCGCCAAGATCGTGGTCGCTAAAGTGGATGGCAGTGTGTGGGATCTGGATCGACCATTGGAACGTGACTGCGCCGTTGCATACTACACTTTCGACGACAAGGAAGGTAGGTATGTCTTCTGGCATTCCTCAGCACACGTTCTAGGTGAATGTGCTGAGCACCAGTACGGCGACTGCAAGCTGTCCCACGGTCCACCCACCGAAATGGGCTTCTTCTACGACATGGCAATCGATCGACCCGTCACCGAGGCAGACTGGCCTTCGATCGAGTCAAGAGCCAAGAAGTTCGCCAAGGACAAACAGCAATTCGTCAGACTCGAAGTCAGCAAGGACGATCTCCTGAAAATGTTCGGCTACAGCAAATACAAGACTCACTACATCGAGAAGCTCGTCAAAGGCGAAAAGTCTACAGTCTACCGCAATGGTGACCTAGTTGACCTCTGTCAAGGACCCCATATTCAGAACACCCGCAAGATTGAAGCCTTCAAGATCATGAAGAACTCCTCGGCTTACTTCCTTGGCGATCAAGCCAACGACTCGCTTCAAAGAATACACGCCGTGGCCTTCCCCTCGAAACAAGGCCTAAAGGACTGGGAACATAGGCTTGAGGAAGCCAAGAAGCGTAACCATCAACTTATCGGCAAACAACAAAAGCTTTTCTTCTTCTCCCAACTATCTCCCGGCTCACCATTCTTGTTGCCCCACGGCGTCAGAATCTTCAACGCCCTTCAAGCCATGCTCCGAGATGAATACTGGGATCGTGGGTATCAAGAAGTTCAATCGCCCAACATGTACAATGTGGATCTCTGGAAAGTCTCAGGCCACTGGCAACACTACCAAGACGACATGTTCCGTGTCAAAGTCGACGACGATGTTGCAGAGCCCATGCCTCTGAGTGATCAGAAGCCTGACGGTCGCCCTGTCGCCAACCCCGCAAATGAGGATAAAGACAAAGGTGTCTTCGCTCTTAAGCCCATGAACTGTCCAGGTCACTGTCTATTGTTCCGTGACGAGGAGAGAAGTTACAGAGAGCTACCATGGAGAGTTGCCGATTTCGGTGTCCTCCATCGGAACGAGGCATCTGGCGCATTATCTGGTCTCACACGAGTTCGAAAGTTCCAGCAGGACGACACTCACATCTTCTGCACCAACGCCCAGATCATGGGTGAAATTGCAGGCCTTTTCGATTTCATGGACAGTGTCTACAAGCTCTTCGGCTTCCCATTCAAGCTCAAGCTGTCCACCCGTCCAGAAGGTTTCATGGGCAAAATCGAAGAATGGGATGCAGCAGAGGCACAGCTCAAACAGGCACTGCAAGACTTCAGGGGGGACGACTGGGAACTCAACCCAGGCGACGGTGCTTTCTATGGTCCAAAGATAGACATCACCATCTCCGACGCCCTGGGCCGAGAATTCCAGTGTGCTACCATCCAGCTCGACTTCCAGGGGCCGCAAAACTTCAAGCTCGAGTACCGAACCGCAGAGGGCGGTGCTGCAGCCGATGCCGACGCCGCCGCAGCGAAGGAGAAAGACCCTAACGCCCTTACAACAGGCATGGCCCGACCGGTCATGATCCACCGTGCCATCGTCGGCTCCTTCGAGCGATTCATCGCAATCCTGTGCGAGCACTTTGGCGGGAAGTGGCCATTCTGGCTATCCCCTCGACAGATCATGATAATACCCGTCATGAAGGTCAGTCCATCCCCCAAACCACTCTCCTACAGCCCCACTATCTAGACAAGCACCAAACAGAGCGTCGAACATGTGCCTCGTCGCACGGTGTTCTTCTGCTTGATATGCCTAGGCACTCTCTAATCGTCTCCCTCTCTACACTACTCGCACCACCACAGACATACTAACTCATCCACAGGGCGCAGAGGACTACGTCAGAGAACTCCAGCAGATCTTCCACAAGGCCAAGATGTACGTGGACGTCGACCTGTCGGGAAACACCCTGCAGAAGAAGATTCGAAACGCGCAGATCGAGCAGTATAACTTCACGTTCGGTAAGTACCCGTTGCAATACGTCCCCTATCGTCAAATGAGTGAGTCCTAACACACCACGACAGTTGTCGGCGCCAAAGAGCAAGAGACCCGAACAGTCAACATCCGAAACCGAGACGACCCGGCGTCGCAGAAGATGGGCGAACTCGTGCCGCTTGACAAGGCGTTGGCGGGGCTGCTCCAGCTGCGGGACGAGAGGCGACTCGCCAGCAAGATCGACGCGAAGTAGGTAGGAGGGTTGATGGGATCTTTTCCGTTGATGGAGACGGGCGCCGGTCGGAGGGAATCAGAACGCATGACGGGGCGCGGTCGACGGCGTGATAGAATGTAAGCATCCGCAGATATCGCCGTGGGAAGGAAATAGACACTCCAACCAATGCCAAGGTGGAAAACAAGCATCACCAACGGTCGTTAGGACATACATACATACATACGTTACGACGTCGTTTGCGCCGCCCAGGTATTCGTAGTAACGCACTATATGCAAGCATGTTCCAGACTGAGTACAAGATGTGCCTCCCCGCTCGTCTGCCAGCGCCGCTCCCATCCCTACATGCCACACGACGGCACCGCGTCTTCGGCCCACTCATGCCCATCACCTACGTCTTTTCATATAGTCGTAGCTACCCAGACGTACGTAAGTTCGATGCTAATCCCGTCAAAACAAAACAAAAACGCAACGCAATGAGCACGCCCGGTTCTGTTCTCGCTTCACTAGCTAGCCTGGGCCGACTGAAGTATTGACACGACATACACAAAGGGCCTTTGACTTTCGAACGTGGTAGCACTCGTATCATGCATTTTGCTGAGTGGATGAATGCTGATGGCGGATCTAATGTTGCCAGTTAGTGTACGGCTGGATTGTTACTGGAGTGCTCCTGGAAGCACGAAACGTGTCTTGCAATTGTCAACACCTGAAAAGTACTTCTTTCATTCCTGATACATAAAAAGCTGCGCCTGCATCCTGTGTGCGGCGCCGCAAGTCTCCTGCTCCCTTGGCCGCTAATCGAGTTATTCCAATACTTCTTCTTCAGCTCCCTACACCGCACGTTCGCCTTCTCCTTCCGCGACCACTGGGGTATTAAGTCCTCGAGCGGGACTCTGCAGCACGAGTTGTTCCTCTCTCCTCGCCCGCATAAACCCAGAGACAGCTCTTATCAATATAAACCAACCAATAATCATAAGGCCGTAAGAGATAAAATCCGACGACGCAAACCCGCTGCTTCCCCCATCGCTTCCATCGGCCGCACCTCCAGTGGGATTGTTGGGGTCGAAATCGTGTGAGTTGGGGTCGGGCACACCTCCAGCGAATTTCCCTGGATCTGCCGAGTCGGAACTCGAGGAGTTGCCACCGCGCATGTAGAAGCCGTATTGCACGAGGGTGAGACCCAATCCAGCCAAGGATCCATTTTTGGCCGCATGCGTAGTGTGTAGCAGGTAGGTAAGCAGGAAGCCGGGGAAGAGGAAAGACATGGATATCATGCCGTTCCAGATGAAGCTGAAGAAAGAGCCAACGGGCAGGCCATTGATGTAGACTTCGTCGCTGTTCATGCCTGGAGCAAGGATGGTGGTCTCCCAGTATGGAGGAGCCGAATCTGCGGCTGCCTGTTCATAGGTTGGTGGCTTGTCGTCGACAGCCTCGCCCGGGGCAACTTTGGCGGACAGATTTGCAAACACGCCATCTGCTGCCGGCCTCGGGGCTGTCACGCCGGGTATCACTCTCCCGCTCGTTGGTTGGGCACGGAAGGCTGGAATCTCGGTCACGCGACGTTCTACGCGTGGAGGGTGCGCAGGGGTGGTTGACTGAGGGGAATCTGTTGTCTGCGAGCGAGACGAGTCGGCTCGCATGAGGCGCTGGCGATCATCCGAATTGTCTTCGTTGTCGGAGTCGGCGTCGTCGCCGAAGGCGTCAGCCAGTGCGTCGTCTTCGTCATGCTGGATGGAATCTTGACGCAAGAGGCGACGGGACGAGGGGGAGGTGGTGCGACTACGGAAGGACGGAGGCGGTGAGGAGGGAACGCTGTGTTGAGTCTGGCCCTGGGGCTCGGTGGACGTTATAGGCGAGTCATAGCTATCTTCATCGTCATGATCACGATCTTGTTGGTTGATCTGTGAATGATGTGTTAGAAATGTCCCCTCTTCTACTGGAGCGTCATCGCGTTGACTTACAGCGGCGTAGCGCTGGGGGCTCATGTTGAGCCGCGGCGGTGAGATATACGCTGTCGACAGATGGCAAGAGTATGCGATACTGAGGTGTGAAGGTCTAGTGGAGGATGAGATGAGAAGATGTCGTGCTGTTAGGAGTAGGCTGGTTTGTTATCGAATCTACTAGGCGGTCGCGGTCAGATCGCCTAAGACGGGCTTGTGACTGCGCCCCCGAAGCCCAGACAAGTGGACAGTCTTGCCCTGATCCGAGGTGGCGACTAAGCAAGAACAACGCTAACACAGATAAAGATTAGTGCTACGGGCCTGCAGTGCCAGTCAGCTCAAGCTGCGTGTCGATGATGCATGCTCGATTTGGCAGGCACGATGAATTAATTGTCCTTGAAGTTGCTCTTTCCTGTTCATCAACCAATTGCGCCTCCCAACAACAATACTGACTGTGCGACCGAACGGCTTTTTATCACACAATGGCTTCTAATTCTGTGTGTAACACGTGTTCTTTGTTCAAGATCGCACAGCTGACAAGAATAGATTGCCTTGAAACACTGGTCTCGAATTATCTCGCGATGGCCCGTCGACAAAGTCAGGCCCGAAGCTGTATCGTTCCAGACCTTGATGCGAAAGCGTCTTGAAAAGTACCAGAACCCTGCAAAGGCTGCAGAAGCTGCGAAAGTCAGGGGCAATGAGGCCAACGTCCAGGCTGTTGACCTGACGTGGCACGAGGCAAAGGAGATGAAGCAAGTCAATGCTCTTTATGCACTGTCCGAGAACCGTTTCGCCAGGGATGCGCCTTTCCCCGAGAGACTTCGATATCCTGAGAGTCAGCCGACACACTACGACGACATCATTGCCGAAAGCGAGAGAGCGCCCTCGAGAGGCTTCCTCACCAAGATGTCGGACAAGTTCAAGGGAATGGTCAGGTTGCGTTAGTCCACGCTACCATAATACGGGTCTTGCGCCACGAAGTGAAGAATCATGTCGCTGCCCAGACGTTGAGGTCGCTGCAGAGGGGAAGGCACGCCTCAGGGAAATTGATAGTTGCGCAGCTCGAAGAACAACAGGTCACGTCAAACCAGCGTGGAGGGCTCTACACGTCCAGTGTACGATGTAGATGTCTAGTAAGGAAGAGAGCAAAGATCACTTGGCGCATGGTGAGGCATCAACACAAGGGTACAACCTTGAACGTTAGCGAGGCGCCGATCCCCGCATGAACCTCGGTGCAACTTTCGATGACATCCAGGACTGAGCCGCAGCTTCTCGAACACAAGTATCACTACTATACCAAGGACCATTTTAGCCCAACAACGCAACGATGGCAGTGACTAATCCAGTCGAGTATACCTACACCAATCCCAATGATACTGCAAAAAGCGGTTCAACCTCCAAATCTATCCCCCACCCGCCCGCGGTCTCCAAGGTCGAGCATGTCGTAGCAGGTTTGAAGACCATCACGTATGGCCTTGCGGAACTCTCATCCTCCGCTACTGATGTGACCTGTCTGTGGATGCTTCATCCGCGCCTGCAGATCCAGGAGTGCATGGCTCCCTTTGCTGCACAGTTCATCAAGAGTTGGAACAGCAAGCCGCAGTCCAAGAACAAAGGTCTCATAGCCGTGAGCTTCGACCAGCGCAATCACGGCTCGCGCCTCGTCAGTTCTGTTGCTAATGAGGCATGGCGAAGCGGCAACGAAAAGCACGCACAAGACATGTTCTCCTGTTACCAGGGAACGAGCACAGACACCAGCCAGCTGTTGGATCATATCGAGGCTTACATTTTCCCCGATGCAGGCGACAAGAGGAAAATTACACAGAACGTCGTCTTCGGCATCTCGCTTGGCGGCCATGCCAGTTGGCACGTTCTGATGCAGGACCCTCGCTTCTCAGCAGCCATTATCACCATTGGTTGTCCCGACTATACAAGGCTCATGTCCGATCGCGCCAAACTTTCAAAGCGAAAGACCTGGACAGAATCCCAGGGCAGAGACTTCATCGGAAGCACAGACTTTCCAACCGGTCTCGCCCAGGCTGTGCGGAAATACGACCCGGCCGGCCTGATCCTAGGTACTCTCGCCGAGGCACGTCCACAGTCCAAGACTCAAACGCACCATCACACTGATCTTACCCAGTCAGAGCGTGACATCTTGCTGCCATTGATGAGCAAAACACTAGCCAACAAGCGCATCATCAATCTTTCCGGAGGATCCGACAAGCTGGTCCCGTATGCTCAAGGGAAGCCTTTCTTGGACTGGCTGAAGCATGTCAATGGCAAGGGCGGGTTTTTCGAGGGCTCAGGCTTGTATTTTGAGGACGTTATCGTTGATGGTGCTGGACATGAGGTGCCGCCTGAGATGGTGACGCATATGGAGCGCTTCTTGCTTCAGACTATGGAAGGGGAGGGCACAATGGATGTGGGCAAGGTGGGACACGGGCGGAGAGATAGCAGGATGTAGTATCTCGTCGTCGACTTCTTCCAGCTGTGTCTGAGCTGCAGAACTCGCCCCTAGAGTACCCAGAATCACAATTGGTCTTACTTGTATTCGTTGTACTATGTGTATGTGCAGCGGCCCAGGAGTACTCGTTTATGACTCTTGAGAACCCCTAAACAATCCTGGATGGCGAAAAAACCAACCTGGCCAATTATCTTGACGTCCGAGGCCTCCGGTGCTTCTAAGTCTCTGGTTTTCAACGACGAGACGTATAAGGATATCGTACTCAACTCCGACTTAGCAGGTAGTCCATAGCAGTAGTAGATTGGAATGGTATGGATTGCTCGGAGGGCCAGTCTCTTAGAGGGAAGGACGGCCCTGCTATATGCTATGGAATAAGAGGAGGTTGGGTTGGTCTTGTACTTCTGTCAGTCCATGATGCATCCTTGAGAATGCCTGACCCCGTCTCTCGGGAGCACGCCAGTACTCGAATCACATAAACAGGATCTGCTCGCTTTGACCATTTTCGATGCTGCTGATGAATGAGCTCAGATCATTGCGCTCACTAAGACCGTGAAGCCTTGACATGCTTATGGAATTGTCTTTTCTTCGATTGAGTAACAGATTCATCTCTGCGTGCCGTATACGATGTGACCGCTCCCTCGCGCCCGGTAGCTGTCTTCGTGCCGTACCTCAATTTTCCGGCACCGGTAAAACATAAGGCCTCTTGGCAGGAAGGTGCTCGGTACAGATGTGACTAACAAGCTCTTGACGAGTCCTGAACTTTGTGCCATGACGCCCGCAGAAGCATGGCTGGACCTCCTCAATCATGGCGGCTACCATGGTTCGCTGATTGCCTTGGTACCAGCCGAGCTTTATAACAGCGTAGAGTTCCATGATGTGTGCTTCATTGCTGGCATCCAATCCGACAACCCGGCAGCGTGCCAAAAGCGAGGGGAGATATTTGTAGGCGTTCACTCGTTCTCTGCTCGTCACAAGAAGCGAGATGCAGGGCATCTTCTGCAAATTTGTAATCGCCGTGTAGATGGCATCTCGGGAGTCGAGATCTCTGAGGAAGCCATCTCTGAAGAAGTCATCTGTGGAGAAGTCATCAAAATCTGTGGCGTCGACAAACACATAGGTATGTTTGAAGTGGACAAGAGCATTTTTGAGGCATTCCAGTGCCTTGTCCGGATTTCTCAAGTCAGAGAGCTTCACTCGTGGTAGGATGTCTTGCACTTTCTTTTCCTGCGCAGCCAGCTGCCAGAGTAGCGACGCGACCAAGGCTGCCCCGGGTAGCGGAGACAGATCCTCAGAATTCCAATAGAAGTACGCAAGTCCATGTTGTGGTCGGGACTTCAGGTAGCTGCAAGCAGCATCAATCAAGGTCGAACACAGTACAGACTTTCCATATCCGCTAGGACCTTCTATACAAAGAGTCATTTCGTCTCCGTTGAGCCATTGTCTGAAAGTAGCGCTTTCCACGAACCATCTACCCGAACCTGGATGACACCTACTTCTGAACTTCCGATGATCGGCCGCCGCGTCCGGTGGCTGAAGGCTGTCCCACACTGGACCTCTCATGGTAAGAATGTAGTCCGTGGGCTCGTCGGATAGATGAACTTGGAGCTTGTGGGTTGGTGTCGATGGAAGTGACAGTGGCCGCGATACTGACGCCTCGAACATCTGGTCGATCTCTTGCCTGGTGGCTGCTGGCAATGGATCGTCGTTCCATTGATCAGCCCCGTCAATGCCAAAGGCATCTAGCTCACTCTCGACATCGCTCCCCGACCATAGATCGTCATCGGCCATCTCTTCATCGTTGTTGATGCGCAAAGCCTCGACACTCAAGTCTACGTTCTTTAAGCCTCCGAAGATGAAATCCTCCGGGTAAGATACCTTCGGGTCAATGCGCTCAGTGAAGCTGACAGATCTCCCGGCGGGCGAGCGAGATATTCGAGCGTTGGGCTGGTCCGAATTGACCAATGAACTTCGCAGCCCATGTCGCTCAAGGGGTCCCTCACGGACACGATAGAGCCTGCGACAGTAAGTGCTGTCTTGTTAGCCTGAGCATGATCACAGATAAGCTTGCTTACCACGTAACAGAATCGCCTACTGAGATTCTGAGCACAGATTGACAATCGGGGCATCTTCTCACTACAGCCCCCCAGAAGATTGCCATGATAATACGGACGTTCGCCTTGAGGCGCCAACCATCAACAATGTCAGTGTGTTCGAATGTTGGGCCATCACGTCGGCCAAAAGTGATGTTGTAGAGACCATGATCGATAAAGTATTCTGCGATTGAGCCGCGGTAGTGCTCTCGGAGGAAGCCTTCAAAAATGTGCGATCCTTGGAAGTAGCACAGTGGCACTGAGCGTAAGTTTGAAAACACGTCTTCGAACAGAATGCAGTCCCCTGGAAATTCAGATATTGATTTCTGCGAGCTCGCTTGCTGTAACAGCCGATAGACAAAGACTGTAAGCAACACAGCCAGACAAGTACTGATTTTGTCGTCTCGTACGCGTAGCAGCGTCGCATGCAATTTTGAGATGGTTGCTAGCAGCTCTGCCGAGGAGGCTCTACGGTAGACGAAGAAGGAAAGGAAGAGGGCGCAGCAAGTGAAGAAGTCTCGTACTGCTTGCTTACGGTTGTTGTGCTCACGGTGACGCTTGGCAGGGAGTTGGTGCAGACCATGGACCCTGTGTGAACTGCGATCTCCGCCTACTTGGGCAGAAAGCAAAGGGCCCAAACTGATTGTTGATTCGGTCCTTGCACCGGCTCGATTCATTTGCATGAGTACTTTCCACAGCACGGCTGTAAGTCTTGCGGGACTAACATTGACTCTGCTCGCATTTGATAGCAGAAACAGAAGCACAGATCGGACTTCAGAACCCGATTCTCTGAGATCTTCGCGTATAACAGCGCCGGGTACTGATTGTGAAGCAAGGCTAGCTTCTGCCTCCAGAAGAGGACCATCTCTTGAGAAACCTAACCACCGTGACAGAGTGGTCAGGCCGGAAGGGTGTATGGATGGATCCGAGCTGATGGCGAGAGGTGGTTCTGACAGATACACATGTAAGTTCTCTACCACATGCGAGTGATAGGCGTTGCCGAGATGCGCGTTCGCGCTGTCCTGAATGACGATATCCCCGTACGTACTCCCTCGCTCGTCGTCACCTGCATTCCTGCGGCGAGACATGTCGGTGGGAAGTCATTGAGAGTTGCATCAAGAGCACGAAGGTGTTGCTTGACATCTTGATATACTGCGCAGGCAGTTGATGGCGCAGCGCAACTCAACCGCACTCAAGGACTGGGATGCTGGAGCTCCTCACGCCATTCCAGCTTGGGCTGCTGCCTGACATGATTGCTCTTCGGCTACGGCAGGCCATTTACGATCAAGTCAACAGCATCCATATCAGTCTCGACAACCCTCGAGTGCTTCAAACCTGATTTCTGGTCCCACCACAGTATAAATATACTGGCTACCACGTCCCCGTGTGTTAGCACCGGAGCTTATGCTACGGTAGAAATTACGATCCAAAAGCGCTTGGACACTGTACGCATGGCTTGTCCGTATTGTGGATTCAACTGTCCTTACGAACCAAGTATTGTTCTATCTACATTTGCGAGCTGTATCAGCTAATGTCGGTGACGTTGCATGTAGATGCGTGATTGACAAGTGATGACAGTTAGAAGTTGGTGGGTAATAATAGCAGAATTTAGAGGTTCTCAAAGCAGGAGAACAGCAACGAATACAGTGTGAGATGTAGCAAGCGTTGAACTGATCCAGAGCTTGTATGAAAGCTATGAAATCTAGATTGCGATATTGGTAGGCGGGAAGTGCGCCAGCGCGAAGATAAGGTCACGTGGTACCACTTCCTGACAAGCTTCTCCGCTACTGTCACGCCAGACTAGACTACACCAGCTCTCTTCTCGCTCTCAATCACCGCCTTGTGATGTTCATTGCCCATCGCCCTCTCCAGTGCCTCCTGCTCAGCTGCCATAGGCGTGTTCTCGTCTGTGATGCCAGTGATTTTCTCCAATACTCTTGCGGCGAACATATCGCCGCTGACGTTTGTCATGGTCCGGAATCGATCGATGAACCAATCGATGGCGACGACTACGGCATACATGCCGGTCACTGGGATGCCCACCGAGCCAGCGATCATGACTGTGAGCACTAGAGACGACGAGGGGATTGGTGTAGTGGCGATCGAGGACAGAACTGAAAGCAGAACAATCAGAGTATAATCTCCGGCATTAAGTTGTATGCCTTGCGTAATGGCGAGAAAGACGACAACGACGGGGAAGTAGATCGCTGTTCTGAGGTTCGTTAGCAGAGATCTGGAAGAAAAGGAAAAGAGGGGTCTGAGAGATGCTTACCCGTCCATGTTGATAAGTGCGCCAAGCGGTGCAGAAAAGCGTGTGATGACCTCGGGAACTCCTCTCGCTCGCAGACACCTGATTGTGACGGGCAGCGTCGCGGCGGAAGAAGCAGAACCCCATGCCGTGATCCAAGCAGGCGAGTTCTTCAACCAGTAGCTGTATGGGTTTTGTCTTGTAATGCCAAAGAAGATGATCGGCAGCACGATGAAGAGGTGCATTGCCATACCGGCGACGCTTGCTCCAATCAGAACACCAAGATTGACGCCCACAGACGACATATCGAGCGTCATGAGATTTGACAGGATGAGGAAAAATACTCCGATCGGAGCCAGGTAGATCAAAAACGTGATCACAATGGTAATGATCCTGTCAACCTCCTTGATGGCTCTCAGCAGAGGGCTATCAGGGCCCTTAATCAAGCAACCCACGACCACAGCGGTCACAAGAACTGCGAGTAGCTCATCATTTGCAATCGCGCCGACGATGTTCGATGGGATGAAGGATTGGAAAACTTGGACAATGATATCGTGAGGTTTAGTGCCTTCTCTCTCGGCGATCGTCTCTTCGTCATCGGGGTCGACTGCAAGGCTGGCTTCGTCGGCCTGAACCATCAGTTTTCTCCAAACGAGATCGACCATGATGATGCTATGAACAATAGCGAGGCACGTCGTCCCAACGTAGTAGATGATAGCCCACCGAGCTAATTTTGCGCCTCCGCTCGCCATTGATTTGAGGTTTTGTACAGCGAGGATGATAGCGGTGATGATGAGTGGCAGGACTGTCGCTCTGAGAGCGCGAATCCATAGAGTACCAGGAATTTCGAGGATGATCGGGGCGGCTTCCGGGATGTCGTCAACCGTAGCGGTGACTGCGAGACCAATGGCGATCGCCAGAACCGCTGCGCCGATGATTTGGACAGCTGAACCAGGCTGTTTCAGCAACGCGACGAACGACCGATGCCATGGTTGCTTGACAGGTTCCTCTTCAGAAGAACGGGATGGTGATGCAGGAGCTGTGGTCTCAACGACATCTTTACCGGACGAGAATGTCATGATGGCGTGCTTCTTGATCTTAAGGGCACAACAAAAAATACGGGGAGGATGCGGCTCTCAGAGTTACAATGGGAACATACCTAGTTTATGAACTTGACCATGCTGCGGCCACCGCAGGTGTCCGCGGTTCCAGACACTTCATCGGTACGATTCGGGTATACGACGTGGCGGTATTGCAGGGGGAAGAGATAACGCTATTCTTGGCCCAGCTCGACTCAAACTCTATAAGGCAGTATTAGAGAGCGCCAAGAGTGCTCAAGCATTGGCGGAACCTGCAAAAGCACGCTTGCTGAACCACGTTGGCGAGCTGCGGCCAATAGTATCTGCGTCTGCCGTTCGGACATTGTCACTTCAGTCACTAACGCAGACTCGGCAACACTGGTCGTGTGACAAACGCTTGGGCTGACGATGGAGGTACCGTGTGCCAAGGACTTGGCAGGCGGAGAATCCTTGAAGCATGCAACCCTAGAAAAGATAAGAAAGGGTAAAAGAATGGTATGCGCGCGATCACCGTCGAATGAGGTTGACAGTGATTGACAGATATGCGGACAGACGTGCGATATTTGACAGAAGTGATAGCTTAGGATTGTGCTTGTCCTACTGCGCACCTCAGTACTGGGCTGTTATCGTATGATGTCCCACTGTCACCACGGGTACGTCTGTATCAATACACCCCGGAGGAAAAACCAAAACACAGGCTGTATCATCGATTATCTATCGGCAGCTGAGGCTGACATTTAGGTTGGCCGGAAAAAGCCTGGCTGCAGCGGTGCGCTAGCCATGGTTACATGCGAGGGCGTCGAGGCGTTGCTCGAGATGTGGTTGTTGCGACGTGCCGCTCACCAGGCGCACTTCTGCTCGGAAGACAGTGCTCGATTAGTGGTTCCTGCAGGCCAGTAAAGTCTGTTTGACGACAGATAAGCGCCTGTACCCACGCGGTGCGTCCCTGCAGACGATGAGGCGCACGGAAGAGAACACTCGATAGTACTTGGTCCTTGACAGGTGAAATGCTGTGGTTTATCAGGGCCCCCCAAGATGCGATATGGGGTTCCCTTCACAATGAAGCAAAGGAATTCTCAGGACAAGAGCAGTAATGATGTCATGAGTCGAATTGTACGTGCTGGGTTTGGATAACTAGATATTCACTGCCCAGCAACAGGCAGCATGCGATATGTCTCTAATCCCAAGTATTCCAAGTATTGATCGTGACTTGCTTTATGTATCAGCTCGAAACCTCATCTTTTCTCCACATGCCTCGGTATTGACTGCCCCATTCGAATGTGAGCGCGCCACAGCCCTGCTGCTCATAGGCAGGGTGTAGTCAGAGTCCACATGGTCAGCAACGGTCTTTGCAGGAGTACGGCGCAGGGCATTGTCCGCGTAGAAACCAGGCGCTACTATCGTGGTTCACTGACGCTGTACAAACACTGTCAATTGAGATCAAAGACGCACAAAAGAGGCGCACAAACGAGCAACAAACGAGCAACAAACGAGCAACAAGAAGAGCAAAAAGAAGAGCAAAAAGAAGAGCAACAAGAAGAGCAAAAAGAGAACTGCTTCCTACTGGAATCGAACCAGTGATCTCATCATCAACTGAGTGGTTATACTAGTGATGCGCTTTACCACTAAGCCAAGGAAGCTTTTGGGTTCGTTTTGAGCGTTGATTCATGGTACATAGTATGTATACGCTGGTGACGGGGACAAATGTGGACACGTATCGGTTGGCCTATGTTTCAGATCAGAAAACAAATCGTGCTGTGTTGGGAAAGCGGTGTGCGAAATGCGTGAAAAATAAGGGTGGAAAAGTGGGCCTAGAGAGGGGCAATGTGCGTGCTAAAGGATCTCCAGTCGTTGCGCGTGCAGATGTGGAATATAGATCACGCCAGTTAGTACTCGTTATAGTAGATCCGTTTGGTGCAGGGTAGAAGCACTCGGTGGGACTTTGCGTCTGATGCGGAGAGTTATGGCTTCTTCCCACTGTGTGAGGGTCCTCTAACGCTACTATATACTCCAGAATGCCGCTGTAGAAGATCCGATCCAGAACCGCAAGATTGGGAAAACATCGCTTGGGTATCATCATATCTAGTTCGCTCACATAACGATCTGTAGGGAAGTTAGCAACGCAAGTTGGCATCCGTAGCTGTCCAAGACTTACACAGTCCTTGGTCTCCTGCTGGGCCGGTATGCCCATAGCATCGAATGTCTTCGGCCCTTTGCTGGGCGGTTTCGCCGCAGCTTGAGACGCTGACACTTGCTGTGGGGCTTGTGGCTTTTGTTGATCGTGTGGGGCAGCTGCAGGCGGCTTGCTAGGTTGCACATTCGCAGGTTTGATGTTCTGCTGTGGCGGAGGTTCCTGCTGTGGTGGTCGCGGTTGAGGTGTGCGTTGTTGAGATCTATTTGGGTGTGGATGGTAGCCGGAGTTGGGTGGTGGTCTCCCACCTTGTTGCGATGGCAGGCCCGATGATGCACGTGGAGGATATCCACCGTCCCGCCCAGGCGGAGCTCCCGCCGGTCTTCGGCCTTCTCCAGCACCGGACATCCTTGGTGTCCAGTTCGGTCGATCCGCGCCCTGAGAGTCGAGCGGTGCTGAGAAACCGAGATCAACGTTTGGAGCAGAATTCGTCTGCGACGGTGGTAGGGGTCTCTGCTGGTACGGGCTCGGACTCGGTTGCCGCCCTGGATGTGGTGCTAGATGTGGAGATGCAGTGGTGGGTCTGCCCGGCGGGCGCTGCTGAGGTGCAAGGCCACCCTGTGGACCCGGAGGTCTTCTGCCATAGTTGTCTTGCGTATGTGCAACAGAGTATGGTCTTCCAGACTGTCCCATATTGTTGCTGTACGGATCCATCCGTTGTACCGGCATCGTTGCTGCAGAAGTCGGTCGGAGATTCGGGTTGATACCGAACGCCGACGTTGGACGAAATTCGGGTACGGAAGGTTGAGGTGTTAGACTTGGACCTGCTGGATATGGTGCGGTGCTAGTTGGACGATGCTGTGGAAAAGATTGATCATGCAAGCTGAGTTTGGACGGATCAGGCATGTCGATACTTGGTGAAGGTATATCTGGCAACGATGACACTTCTTGCTGTACATGCTGGTTTGCATGCTGGCTTCTTATCCGCTGCAGGGAGATATTCTCGTGGTCTTTTCGCGATATGGTCTTTGACCTTGAGACTGCTTCGATGCGCTTCTTGGCATCCTTGTTGCCGCTCTCATCGGCTTTCCGGTACCATTCTTTGGCCTCTTTTAGATCCATGTTGACATATATTCCCACCTCGTAGAAGTATCCAACAGCAAATTGAGCCGTAGGCAAGCCGTCAATAGCTGCTCTTTGAGCATAGGTGAAGGCCAATTCTTCGTTCTTCTCGAAAACGCCATCGTGGCCGCACAAGAACCACTTGCTGATAGCCATCTCTGCTTCGACCTCGCCTTGCCTCGCTGCTAAAGCATTGTAATGCAGTGATAAGGCTGGGTCGAAAGGACAGTTCAGTTCACCTAACTCATAAGCAGAACCCATCCGTACTTGTGCTTTGGCAAAACCAAGAAAAGCTGCTCTCTCGATATTGATCTTGGCATTCTGGATATTCTTCGACAGGTATTGCTCAGGCACTCTGACTTGAGGTAGCTCGTCGGCCTGCAGCATGCCTAGCACATATGCACCTTGTGGAGCATTGTCGTCTGCTGAATGCGCAGCGGCATAGATCAGCTGTAGTCCGCGCTCGAAATCCTGCATTTGCCCGTGCTGACCGAGCAGCGTCATCATGCCCAGTCTGTAGCAGGCGGCAGAATCACCTGTGTCTGCAGCCATTTTGTAGTACTTGATCGCAGTCAACGGGTCGTTACCGCTCTCGAATTGCATGCCCATCCTATACCATGCTCTTGCGTATCCCCGATCGGAAGCTCTCTTGTAACACTGATATGACTCTGGCTTGTCCAGGGGATATCCAAATTTGCCAAACTCGTACCACATGCCTCGCATAAACTGGGCCCTCGGATGGTATTGGTCTGCAAGAAAACCTATTACCTTCATGGCATCTTCTCGTAAGACGTGCTCTATTCTCGGCGTCCTCGGTCTTGCCTGCTGAGTCCTTGAAACTCGAGCTTCATTCTGTATAGCAATCTCACAATAGGACAATGCATCTTGTGCCCACGTCAGCTGTTGGTCTGGATCGTTGCATCCTAGCACCGCTTCTCTAGCCTGCTCAAGCACCATCTCCTTTTGCTCATCAGTCGGAGGTATATTAGGGCCGGGATTTCGCAGAGGGGGAAAGGGCGAGAAGTTGGGCATTTCGCCGAGGCCGTTCAAGTTCGATGCTTGCGACGCGCCGGGGGAAGAGTATAATGAGGCTTGCTGGGATGTCGCAGACGCAGGGCTGGGATCATAGCCATTGCTCGGATGCTGCTGCTGCTGCTGCAGTGACGCTTGGTGCCATGCGCCATTCTGCTGGATTGTTGGACCATTGCCATACTGTTGTGAGGCTAACGAATACGGCCTCTGGTCTGTTTGGGCCTGATGCTCGAACTGAGCGACGTTTTGCTGCATGTTCGTTGGAGTTTCGCCAATTCGCTGAGGTGCTGGAGCCACGACTTCAGGCAGGTAGTAGGAATCCTCCCCTCCCGGTACGAAGGTTGCCCCAGTATTGAACGACATATCCCAATGGCAGGATATCAACCGCTTGTGTTGTCCTACACTGGGCGGGTGGTCCGGCAACAGGCTACAGACCCTTCAAGCCATGCATATGCTGCTACTGATCGCAACGGACACGGTGCAGGCTTACGGGACCTGTATATTAGCGGCTGACAGTTGACGAAGCGAGAAGTCGCCAAGCTGGCGAGGTAGTGCTTAGACCAAGCGGCATAAATATCGTGGACAATGCCCGATGCTCGGAATCTAAAATTGGACTCAGCTTGGACTCTTGTTTTGGAGATGGTTCAGGTTGATCAATAAATCCATGCTCTGGCGCAGTTCACAAAACGACGGGCATTTAGTCTGGCCCCCTCTCTCGGCCAGGGCCACAAGGATCCACGAGCCTCAAACCCACATGGCAAAAGACGCGAGTCATAATTATTTTCCAGGGGCATTGGGGCTAAAACTACATGTCGTACATGGTGATTTGGCGGTCGAGACCATCATCGTTTTGGTTAGCTTTGTCGGTTTAAGCCTAAGCAGACTCATGGAAGTGCCCATACTGGTAAAGCTTGTCATTCCTACCTCGCTCACCAGCTCCTGTATGAAGTAAAGTCCCGTTCACTTCCTGAATGCCTAATATGGTAACTTTTCCACCGTCGTTCTCAATTCCTGGCGTAGTATCTCAGTCGCACCTGAGGAGATAAACAGCGTGTCCGAATGCGTCTGTGAAGAAGTTTCCATCTCTACAATCCTTTACCCGTGTGTCCGAGTGAACGCAATTGCACGATCCTCACCCAGCAATCTCGGCCGTGACGCGTCGTGGGAGCTCGGCAGGGCGGAGCATCATGCTCGAATTGCTCGGAGGCACTGCCACTCTAAGCACCTATGGTATTGGCCCTTAGCAATAGCGACCTTCCTGTCCACAGCATGGAGCCCAGTAATCATACGTTTCATCACCCTTATGTCCCGTACACCATTCAGCTGGAGTTTATGCAAAGATTGTATCAGTGTATCGAGGAAAGACACGTTGGTATCTTCGAGTCACCCACCGGCACCGGAAAATCGCTGAGTCTAATCTGCGCCGCACTGACATGGCTGCGTGACGATGAAAGACGCTCGCTCTTTGGAGACGCCGATGGTGGCGATGCACTGGATTGGCTTGAGCAAGCGGAAAGGAAGGCACAGCGAAACCAACTGCTCGATGAACGTAAGGAAATTGAAGACAAGCTAAAAAGGATACGCGACAGAAATGCGAAGAAGCAGGGACAGCAATACCCTGTCAAGAAAGCTGTAAGTCTGGATGAGGAGCCAAGATAGCCTTGCGCTCGGATGACCGCGGCAATATGACTACAAACTTCAGTCGAAAACATTCTAATTACCAACGCTGACCTGACATAGAAGCTGGACGATCAAATACGAGAGCAAGACTTGGTCTTGGACGACTATGATAGCGACCAAGAGCGTAATAGCAGGGCTAGTGGTGATGCATCTTTGTCCTCATCTACGCTTGCACTTCTACAGAGATTGCAACCTGCAAAGAGCGCGCGTAGCAAGGATTTCGAAGAGAGTCGAACAAGAATCATCTTCTGCTCGAGAACTCATTCTCAGCTGAGTCAAGTCGTGAATGAGTTGAAGCGAATTAGCCTTCCGTCAGCCATGTCGGATACTGCAGACGAGGAGACCATCAAACACATTCCACTGGGCTCGAGGAGGAATCTGTGTATTAATCCAAAGGTGGCACGACTGAGCTCGACAACGGTCATTAACGAGAGATGCCTGGAACTGCAAAAAGCCGGTGTTCCCCAAGACCAAAAATGCGAGTTTCTGCCCTCAAAAGTGTTACATGAAGATGCAGAACGGATCGACGCGTTCAAGGACAACGCGATAGCGCAAATCCAGGACATAGAAGATATCGCCACGCTTGGCAAAACAATGAAGTTATGTCCTTACTACGCTTCGAGGTCAGCCATACCATCCACAGAAGTCCTCACTCTGCCGTATCCTCTACTATTACAAAGGAGCGCTCGCGAGGCGCTTGGAGTCGAGGTCAAGGACAGCGTGATCATTATCGATGAGGCGCACAATCTCGTATCTGCTATTGCTGATACCCTTTCTGTAGCGATGCCCTTGTCTCACCTTGAGCTTGCGCAGAAACAGCTGTTAGGCTACTGTCACAAGTTCAAGAACAAGCTGAAAGGCAAGAATCGCGTCTATATAGCTCAGATTATCAAGATGCTCAGATCATGCATTTCTCGGTTACAACAGGCACACAATGATAAGTGCGTGGAGACCTCACTGCTGGCAACCGAGCTGATAGCAGGACCTGGAACCGACCAGATACAGCCACATAAGCTAGTCAATTACATTCAGGAAAGCAAGCTTATCTTCAAAGTCGAAGCCTATAGTGAGCTTCTTGATCAACAGGCTCAATATCACATGCCCCCGGGCAACAAAGCCATACCCAAACAGATGGAACCGAAAGGCGTGCTAGCCGAATTCCAGAACATGCTGCTGGCGCTCATAAATCCAGCTTCCGAAGGACGATTCTTCATAAATCGCAATGAACGAGAATTGGTGCTGAAGTATACTCTGCTCGACCCACAAGCACATTTCGAAGATATCGTGAAAGAAGCACGAGCGGTGATATTGGCTGGCGGCACGATGTCGCCAATGAGCGATTGGTCCGAACAACTTTTCACGTACGTTGAGGCGGAGCGACTGAAGACGTATAGCTTTGGCCATATCATTGATAAAGGCAACGTCCTGGTTCAGCCACTCGCCAGAGGCCCCAACAACATCGATTTCGACTTCACTTTTAGCAACCGCAGGTCCGAGAAAATGATCGTTGAGCTGGCCGTCGTGATTGAAAAGCTATGTTCAACTGCCCCAGACGGTATGGTTGTATTCTTCCCAAGCTACGACTACTTGGCTCTCGTTGTATCACTCTGGAATGTACAAAGAGGAAAAGACTCGTGCTTTACCAGAATCTCGGCCTTGAAGCAGGTCTTTCAAGAGAGCAAAGAGGTGAGCGTTGACGATCTACTTAGAAATTACTCGGACGCGGTTAGCTCCGGCAGAGGAGCACTCATGCTGGCGGTGGTTGGGGGCAAACTATCGGAGGGTATCAATTTCTCAGACAGGTTGGGCCGTGTCGTCATTTGTGTTGGTCTACCATACCCGAACATCCAGTCAGCTGAGTGGAAGGCAAAAGTAGAATACATCAAGAGATTACGATATGCAAAATTGAAACAAGAGGGTCGACCAGAGAGCGAATGCAAGTCTTCAGCTGAAAACGCCGGAAGGGAGTATGCCGACAACATTACCATGAGAGCGGTCAACCAGAGCATTGGCAGAGCGATCAGGCATAAGCAAGACTATGCTGCAATCTACTTGGTGGACAGAAGATATGACACTCCGAGGGTACAAAGAAAGCTACCGGCATGGTTGCTGGAAAGCGTTCGACCTGGCCCGGCTCAATGGGATGTGGTAGAGAAAGATTGTGCTCGGTTCTTCAAGAGAAAAGAGATGTGAATATCAATAGAATTGTGGCCGATACCTTCATGTTGGCCGATGACTTGGGCACGGCTACCGTATAGACTAATTCAGGGTATGAATCATATTCACTTCTCACCGCCTCTGCATCGTGTAGCCTTCACTATATTGTTCCTGTCAAGTGCTCAAGCACTTTCTGTCCGTAATTTTCACCGTAGCACCGACTCCTTTACTCCCGCCAGGACGCGGGCGGACATGATGATAACGCATAAACGATCTGTGGTGCCTCAGGCCGTCACAGCGCCAAGAGCAACTTTTCTTCACGTGACCCTACACACTTTCGGCACCCAAGCCTGCGCCTGAAAGAAGACCACGAACATCTCACTTCTCTACACACTCCCTCGTCGTCTTAAACACCGCCAAAATGCCTACCCGATTGTCAAACACCAGAAAACAGTACGTCTACAATACGCGACCTCGCTTCTGCGGCTGCGACAACTCAAACGAGATTGCGCGCCCCGAAGGCACCTGAAAAGAAACGCATACACAATGCACAAAAATTTCAGGATCAGTCGAGGCTGACATTACATTTCTACTATAGTCGAGGCCACGTCAGTGCCGGTCATGGTCGTGTCGGAAAGCACCGAAAGCATCCAGGTGGTCGAGGTATGGCCGGTGGTCAGCACCACCACCGAACCAACATCGACAAGTACCACCCTGGTTACTTCGTGAGTCTACTTTCCGAACTTTTTGCTTGTGGGGGGACAAGGCTAACAGTGTGTAGGGTAAAGTTGGTATGAGATAGTATGTCATCACCCTCGTCGATGCCGCAACGGCAGGAACAAGCGACGGATCGAACACATACTAACATTCGCAGCTTCCACAAGACTCAGAACCAGTTCTGGAAGCCAACGATCAACCTCGACAAGCTCTGGACTCTGGTCCCCCAGGAGACGAGAGACGAGTACACTTCCGGCAACAAGAAGGACACCGCTCCTGTTTTCGACCTCCTTCCCCTCGGCTACAGCAAGGTCTTGGGCAAGGGTCGACTACCTGAGATCCCAATCGTTGTCCGAGCACGATACGTAAGCAAGGAGGCCGAGCGAAAGATCAAGGAGGCCGGTGGTGTCATCGAATTGGTTGCATAAATGCGTCAATGTCAGAAGCTGGAGACAAATGCATTTGTATGTGCGTCGAGCACCACCAAGCATTACGCACCTTACGCAACCCTTCTATCTAGAACACGAGGCTCTCGTGGGGATGAGACTGCTGGAGGGATATGCAAGCGAATAGAATTGAGCTGAAAAGCTCGATTCGAGAGCTGGTGGAGATGTGCTCTCAATCCAAAGATACCAAGACGTTCAGTACGGCGTCGAATACACGTTTTACGCTTAGCCGTGGTATTCCCACTATCTGACTTCGTTGATCGCAGTGTCTACTGACCCTCGTGCCACCACTTTCCGTGTACGATAACCTTTTGCTTCTATCGAGACCCCCTACCAGAATCGACGTGGCGCGGCGCAGCTTCAACGCGGTCTTGGGTATAGCCCTTAGCTCACTGTCCTTCCTTGGTAAGAAATGCAAGCCGCAGCCTTCGCGTTCGTTCGGGTTTATCGATGGGATCTAGGGACGTCAGACCTCTTCTGTCGAGGGATGAACTACTTCTTAGAAGATCACCATGCACACAGTGCTGGCAGAAAGTGGCTAATAGGTGATCGCCAAGACATCGATATATCCAGGCTCAAACGTGCATTCTTTTCAAGGACGGGAAGGCATATGATTTGTCGACTCATGACTTGTCCGCAAGCATCTGCAAAAGCCTGGCAATGAGCCATATCTTGTCCGTTTTTCTAGATTATTGGGCTCACGGTATGCATTCAACTGGTCCGAAAAGTGTTTATGGCCGCTGGCGAACCACGTCAAGAGGTTCTTGTCTGCTAATTTCGCTGTCATCACACCGAGTAAAGTCGCTGCCCCTTGAAGATGAATGGCGATATCGGTCTTGCTGGGGTCATCCGAGAAATATTGGACAGGCTGGGCAGCACTGGATCGAGCAAGCTCCTGCATGATAAGAAACAGTTGCACTAATGCCGATTGATCTAGCTCCGGAGCAGAAGCCAGCCATTGTCGCAGAAGTACGATCGCTTCGGTATAGTGCTGACTGCACAACTCCTCGGGTGGTGCGTTGTGAAAAGTCCCATGCCGTGGATACTTGACTGCTGTTGAACCCCCAGGTGGCTTGTCTTCGGCGTCTTGATTATAAGCTTGTTGGGTTTGGACGCATCGGCCGCACCTGTTTGTTATGTTCTGTGCTTCATGTCTATCTACTGTTGCAGCAGTAGCGAACTGCATACGTTGTAATGCAGCAGCCTTGGCACAGCTGCCACACCAGTGACTCAGCCATGGATCTGTCCCCCGAAAGTGAAGGACTGTAGAAAGTTTAGAGCCGTTGTACTGGAAAGTTAGAGAATACTTCCTGCTCGACTTGTTTACGTCGTTTGGCGCAGCGAGAACGTTGTTGAAATTTGCGACGGCAGTTCCATACCCAGGAAGTGATTGTACTCCCTTGCAGTGATTATGAGAATCATGTGGCGTATTCAAACATCTACCGAATCGATGCAAACCCCAGTCGTGCATCTGAACCCATAGCTGTCTAGTCCTTCGGAAGCGTAAGTCAACGTTAGGCTTGTAGATTTCGGAACATGGGACTCACGAGGGTTCGAAGCAATGTTCATGCTTCATATGCAACAAGATAGATTTCTGAGTCAGACCTTTCTTGTGGAAATCGACGATGACATCCTTGTGCCTCACCCATTCCTGTGCGCATATGTGCCTAGACTTGCGCTTGGGATGCGCAGTTGGCTTGAAATGGCGGAAGCGAACCTCACGTTCGGGCATAGCGGTGGACACTAACACGATTGAACAAAAACTCCGATTTGGCCTGTTTCGGTGCTGAGCGCCTTACATGGAGGTGAAGTGAGGCGAGAACGCGAGGCCGCCCGAGTGGTCGAAACGTCCCACATCCCGGTGTGCTTGGCATTAAGCGCCACCTTAGGTATCCCAGCGTGACACAAGAACGGACCTGCAGTTGCTTTCTGTGTATGATACGTTACAGCCCTTCCCCATCTGCCGCTGGCTCGGTCGTACCGTGCTAACACGGTCGACCCAGAGGATCACTAGGTCGGAGGTCCTCAGTGCTCTTGCTCTTGCTCTACCCCTGCACATACCCCTGCGTGCTAGCTTGTACAGTGAATATGACTAGGCGAGTGTGCAAGCACTCCATCTTTTGCCATCCTGTCACATGGGATCGACAAGCCACATTCTGATTCTGCACGATAAGATCGCAAGAAGTGTCGTCGTGTATCTGTGGCACACTAGGCAGGCACTTTTTTCAAGCGCGCAATTCAAGATCGAGCGATCAGGCTTTGAAGGAAAATGCATTGAAGACGAACACAATAAACATCTCCGAGATACGATGACCTCACAGCTATGCTTTCGAGATGCTTGGTAACCTCCACCGAGAACGTCACAACATTTCCGGGCACCCGCTGAAGCAATAACACTTCAGCGCTTGAGACAACAATACCTCTGGTAAGGTGTGAAGAAGAAAACCCCAGGATCCATCGGATACCGTCTTCCTCGTGCTGTATACACTAAACAAAACAACCAAGATAAAGCGCAAGGACTAAAGCCGGACTCGCGGCTGACACATAGCGAGACGCCATCTAGCCGACACTACCACACGAACAGCATTGCCCAACATGTCTGACCTTCTTCAGCCTAACATCCTGTCTGGCGTGACAATCCTCATCACCGGTGCATCCAGTGGCATTGGCCGTGCAACAGCTTTAGCATGTGCAAAGGCAGGGGCGAAAAGCCTGATCCTCTTCGCCCGCTCGGCGGACAAACTCGAGGAAGTGGAAAACTCCATAGCCTCCCAAAGCAGCAGCAGCAGCGGACAGAAGACATCCGTGATCCGTCGCACAGTCGACGTCCAAAAGTCCGCCGCCGTCTACGAAGCCGTCAAATCCGTCCTAGCCGACGACAAAGTCCCACAAATCGACGTCCTGATCAACAATGCCGGCCTTGCTCTCGGCGCCCCAGCCCGCTTCCACGACTTGAAGCTGGACGACATCGACACCATGGTCGACACGAACATGAAGGGCATGCTGTATGCCACGCATGCCGTGCTCAATCTGGGCATGATGGAACGGGGCACCGGCACCATCATGAACATCACCTCGACGACCGCCCTCGAAGTGCCCCCTTTCCCCGGCGAAGCAATCTACCACACCACCAAAGCAGCCCAGGAGGGCTTCACCAACTCGCTCCGCACAGAACTCCAGGGCACGAACATCCGTGTCCTGGCAGTGCGCCCGGGAGTGGTGGCGGATACTACGTTCCACAAGCAACGCGTTGGGTTCGACAAAGGACAGTACGACACGTTCATGGACGGCTTCGAGCCGCTGCTGGCCGAAGACATCGCGGAGCAAGTCGTGTGGGTGTTGGCCCAAGGCAGGAGGAAGGAGAGGGTGAACATCAAGGCGTTGGACATTGTGCCTACGGCGCAGAGAATGCTGTACGTCATCGACAAAGAATGGAATGACCGGAACGGGGTGCAGAGTATGAAGATGGAAGACAGTTGATCTAGGTCCGAAACCATGTCTGTCCAAGCATCCGTCTCCAAGAATGGCCAGTGCTGATAAATTTGTTCGGATTGTTGCCTCTACGGATATCAAGAGTCCGGCAGAACATTGCTAGACCAATGAATGCAGCTCAGCTATTCGCGCCTAAACACCCACGCTGACTCAATACCAACACCCACCAAAAGGCATCTAATCTCTCTCGAACCCGAATCTGCCCAGCGACTGCTGGTTCGGCGGCGTCGTCATGGCTCTCGGATCCCTGTCGTCGATTCTGTCCCTCATGACATGCTCCGCCACCTCGGCACCAACACCGCTGAACCTACTACCCTGGAGCTGCTCAGTCGCCGGCGGGGGCGTCGATACCGTATCAACCGCACTCTGATCGAAAGTGATGCCGTCCATCATCTTCGGCTCCGTGCTTCCAGCAGCTGCAGTTGCACCTGATCTCTCGATCCCACTCATCGGCGTGTTCCCACCCGAATCCGGGCGCGAGAGCGACTGGAAGTGCTGTGCCTGCATGGACAGCGGCTGAGAACGCGGCGTGGATTGTGCATGCGCGTAGGGATTGTTCAAGCTGTTGCGGGCGGCGATCATGCGCGCATTCGCCGTCGACACGGGCCCGCTGACCGTGGACCCCGCGCCCTCGCCGAACCCGACCAGACTCGCTTTGTCGTTGTCGTCGCTGAAGCCGCCCGTGCTGCTGACGCCGTCGCCCTCGTCGTGTTCCTGGTCTTCGCTCATCTTGTCTGCGTTCTCGTAGTCCATGCTCATACTTTCGCTCGCCCACGTTGTCTTGCCGCCGACACTCCCCGTTGCGCTGGCGGTGCCAACCGTGCTGATCTCCTTGGCATATGGGGCTTGCCCGTAGTGGCCCTGTGACCCTCCTGCGCCGGACATAAGGTTCTCGTTTTGTGATGGGCGCACGGTTGAGACTCGCTCTAGACCGGCCAGACGAGAGATGCGGTCGGCGCGCTCGGCATCAAGAGTTGCGCCGGACGGGGGATGGCGCGTTGGGCCATGGTGGGTTGTGTGGTGATTGTGGCCGGCGGCGCCGTCTTTGATGGCGACTACGCTGAGGGCGGATAGGGAGGTTGTGGTGCTATTGGGCGTGCCGGGGCCCTGTTCGTTCGGGGTGGTGGGGTCAGAGGGTGGTGGAGGGACTGGAGGAGACATTAGTATCGGCTGGGTAGCTGGGAGTGCACACTTCGCTCACGGTCTATGAGCATTCCTGGTCTTCTGTCCATTTTTGTATGAGATGGTCTCAAATTCCCAGAGATTGTGTGGTTGATAGGTGTTGGTAGGCTATCGGTATTGGAAGAGAAAAGCAATAGAAGACTTGTCGCAGAACGCGCAGGTAAAGGGTGCGCTGCGCCTGTCTTGTCTGCTTCTCGTCTGGTGTGTTGTCACTTTGCTAGGAGTGCTGTCACACTGTAGTGGATCAGAGTCGGTGTCTGCGTCACTGGAAACGTAGCGAGAGTCGCAAGCCTTATTCTTTTGTGGCAATCGATTGTCGAGAGCGCAATTGTGCGAAAATTAAAGAAGGAAGTTAGGACTAGAAGTCGGGTCCGAGCAAGGAGCGCTATATGCTACGATCTTGGGCGGCGCATTTCGAGTTGTTAGAGCATAAGTGACTCCAGGCAGTTGATCCATGCAAGTGAAGATCATAGGAGTGAACGTGATTGGCTGAATTGCACGCCTCATCGAGTGGGATCGTGGGGCACTGGAGCCTCAATTGTTGTGGAAATGACGTAGCGAAGGTACCAGACGCGTTTCACATCGCTCGGCCATATCGACAGAGTTTATATGGTCCGCGAGGTGTCAGGAGAGTTATGCGTGCCTCTTTTGCGTCTGCCTGTCTCGAAGTCTACGAACGGCACCCCGAAGCGATGCTTTGAAAACAATGTGCGTGCGTCCCTATGCCCCTCCTCTGGCTGCATCTACCTCCTTTTGCAAGTTAGCGAGCTCGGCCATAATGCTGTCTGCGTTCGACGGATCAAACTTCGTCTGTTCTCTGATACTGGACCGCCGAGAGCTTTCCCTCACTGCTATGTTCTCCTGTCCGTCTTCTTCACCTATGATGGATGATAGTGATGGCCTGAAGCTGTCTACACTGCTTCTATTCGAGCCTCTTCTCGGTGGTGGCACAGAAGGTGGGTTCATTGATCCTAGGCTCTGTCGTTTGACAGATTGAGACGAACTCCTTGCGAGTGGTAGCACAACTCGATCGCTCGAGGACCTTCTACTATCACTAGAGGCGGCTGGTTCCGTTTCTAGCTCCTCAATTGTCGGTGCGAGATCATTCGAAGGTCTTCTCTGAGATGTAGAGTGCTGTTTACGTAGTGGGGGCGGAGGCGGAGGCAGTGCTCTGTGATTGCCTTTGGACGAGTTGGGCAGATGGCTAGCTTCTGCTGACAGGCTGACATGCTCCTCGCTTCTGAATGACGGAGTACGATGACTCCTGCGCCGAGCTAGTGGTGGTGTCGGGGGCTTTCTGGTGGGCTTCTCCTGACTTGTCGTGGACGTATCGATGTTGCCTTGTGCGACTGGGACTTCTGCAGCTGGTGCCTGCTGCGGTGGTTTGGTCTTGGAAGACTGTGCCCGCCGAGGTGCTGGCCTGGGTGGGGGCACTTTTGCTTTATTGTCAGCGTCTCGATCCTGCTCGTGGGATGATCTTGGTGTGTCACTGTCTTTGCGATTGGTGGCATCGTGCATGGACAGCTGCGACAAGGATGCCGTGTCGGTGCCGGAACTGCTATCAGTCACCACCCGGGAAGCGGGCTTCGAAACCGGCGGTGTTGCTGTGCCAGGGGAGCTCTTCCCACTATCACCCGTCAAAAGCAATCTCTTGAAGGCATCGACATCCAGCGACTGGCGGCTAGGTTGAGAAGTCTGTGGTGCTGCTGGGCGGCTTGGTGTATCTCGCTCTGCTGTCTTTTCTGATGGGGCAGGCGTAGTTGGACCCAAAAAGACATTGGTTTGGGTATTATTCAACGCTTCCTGTATGGTGTTATCTTGTCTCACATCGCGGTCTAGGTCCTCGAACGGGTCGCTCAGGAAAGCGGACCGGTAGTTCGGCGTCGCAGGCTGGCCGAAATACGAGGCAGGAGACCTCACCGACTCAGGCGAGGAGGGGTAGGACGCAGCCGGGTAGGTGGTGTCGACTGGCGGCGAGGCGAAGCTTACATGTCGATCGAAAGAGCTGGACGCCTTGGTGTCGAGAGACGAGTCTGCTGTTCTCGACCCGCTGCCATCCGACACAGCTCTTCGGGAGTCTGGTGGTGGGAATGCATTGTCCCCCGGCGGCCCCTGCTGATTTCTAGTCTGGCGGAAAGGATTTGTTGACATCAGGTTTTCTCAGCCACGTAACGAGCATGGAGCAGTTCGAGGGAAGCTCTTTGCAACGGAAGGCAGTAACGTGGTACGCTGTTAGGGCTGTTCGCGGAGGGTTAAGGTTAATGACGGTGGAATCTGGTTCCGAGACGAATACAACACCACGAGGCCGGATACACGACAAGACTTGGAGCCTGAGGATAGCACGGCTAGCTCCCGCATCACCGTAAGTCGAGCTGGAGCTGCTAAGTTTAGTAGCTAACCTAGGTAAGGTACCCTGATAAGGCGCCCCGATAAGGTACCCCCGTAGCTCGGTAAGCCGAAAAAGCAAGCACACCCAGCACTGGACATGCCTGTACTGCCTGATTCGGTGCCCTGAGGCGTGCTGGCACGGCGTGTGGAAGCCCTTGCATGGCGCGGCCACTTGCGGTCAAGTTGGTAGCACTTCCAGTTCCCTGTCAAGACACGGTTGGTCCTCTTTTCTTGAAAAGCCTGGCAACGCTGATTCTCCATCGTTTTCAACAGACCTCCCACGTGGACATGAGACCCATCTCTTGCTTGTGATAAGAGGCAGCGACCTGCCGGTTGCAGCAACAAGTGGACAGCCCTGACAGCGCGCAGTGATACTAATTTTGCCCTCGACCTGGTTCGTGGACGAATCTTAAATGCGCAGCATGATATTGCAGGCATACCTGTTTCTGCCTGTGCACTGAAGGGCCAAACACCAACACCATCTGCTTTGCTAACCTTCGTATGTCGTGCACAGATGAGTGTCCCGATTGAAGCGCGATCGCTGTCCGCTCTCACCAATCTGTTTGCTAATCCACCTCAATACCCACGCAATCCAACTCATGCAGTGCACGAGCCTCTTGTCTTGTATATTGTACGCGTGCCTGGGAGCAAAGGTCAATGCAGTCCGCTGAAAGAGTAGACGGGTGCTGACAGTGAAAAGATGTCTTCCTCTCTCCGCTCAAGCCACCCACCAAGGCAACCATCAGCCTCGAGGCCATCCAGTCGAGCCTGTACTATTTTCATGTAAACACGGTCGAAGATGAGGAGTTGAGAAGGTCGATTGATCAGCAGCCAAAGTCCGAAGAATGGTGCACACCTCCAGTTGCCGTTGCAAGAAAACCTCTACCTTCGGCACCCCCGACAGGTCACCCTCACCCTCTACCTCCACCTCCTGCTCCGAAAGAGCCTGAGGAATACCAATCCTATCGACAGTATGAAGCTTACGCCTCCCAAGCCACGCCTGATTACAACGGCGATGGGACACCTGAGCGCGGCACAATGTTAAGACTCAATACAAGTGTGAATGCTGGGGTCCATCGCAAGCCAGTGTCTCCTGCAAGTCCTACCCATGTCTACAATGCGGCAGGTGACTATGCTATTTCACCTCCTTCTACAGAGCGTCAAAGCGCACACCTGGATAGAAAGCCGACCCTGAGGCACGCGCCGTCCAACCCCAGAGGCACATCTCCTGCCCCAACGAACACACTTTCCGACTACACATCGCAGCCTCGGCGGCCTCTTCCGCACAGCGTCCCTACGACAAACGCAAGTTCAGGTCCTGAGGCTGTTCCCCGAGGCCACCCTAACTTCCTTCCCGTCACCATGATTCGCAGAGACCCTGCGTCTGGGAGCCAATGGAACATAGGCACAATAACACTGCTCGAACCAACATTCTTGGGCTCCAATATCCGGCCAGTCTCGGTTCACCTGAACACACCCGGTTACGGCCGCTTTGCCAGGGCCACAGGATTCGACACGCCTCGTCCTGGTTCTGCCCGCTCAGATGTAGCATCGATCAGGCGAGCTATGCAGTCAGCCACCATGTCACCTGTGTCTGCAGCGAGCCCCGAAAGTTCCGGCACCATATTCAACAGAGTCGTTGACTTCAGAAAGATGGCCGTGTCTGATCTGCGGCGGATGGCTCACCAGCGCACCAACTCTTCCGATTCGGTCAGCAAGATAGACCCTACCAAGCCAGCCTTGGAGAAGAACGTGCTTGCGTTCGACTCACCATGGCACGGAATATGCACGTTCGTCAACGCCATAGATGGGTCGTCTCTCAAGATCAAGCATACCATTAACAGCAACAGCTCTGCAGCCGAAAGCGTCACCGCAAATGTGGGTGAGCTACGCTTCAACCTTGGGTGGTCGTTGTTGAGCAACATCAGAGAATCTGACCGCAGACGCAGAGAGCCGGAACCAGACAAGCTACCGGTACCGGAGCTCCTGAAGACGAAGAAAGAGAACCTTCGAAAGAGCTTGCAGCAGTTCAAGCATAGAAGCCGGGAGAGCTTTCAGCGAAGCAAGTCTTCGAACGACAGCACTGACGTACTCAAAGACTTGTCCAATATTCAGACGCCAACGGTCAACTACTTGAACAATCATACGTATGCTCAGACTGCCGCACCAGTTACAGACACCCAGCAAGGTCGTCATAGTGACCCGAATCCTCTATCGGCACTACAGCCGATGCCTCCAGACCCTACCGACGAGGAAAATCGCCTATCGTTGCGTTTGGGAAGGGAAAAGGCTGGAGGTGGATTTAGAGGTCACAGTGCCAAACTTGGAAAATTAATTATCGAAGACGAAGGATTGAAGATGTGTGATCTAGTCGTTGGAGCAGCGATGGGCGTTTGGTGGCAGCACTATGGAGGATGACGACCGATTGTCCTCTCAATACTTGGCTCGTTAGAAAGATAGAGCAAACCGACAATATCAGGTACATATCACATAATAGAAGGAACACTACTAGCGCGAGTAGTCCAAGGCAATAAGGCAGTAAGGCAATAAGGCTTCAAAGGATCAGCTGCTAGCGTGACCTGCGGACCCAATGATGCCAGTGGTCGACCATAAACTTTGGGACATTTCTCGCAGGTCAACAACCAGACCTGCTACTCACTCTCTCATCCTCTACCCTCCCATTTCTCTATCAGGTCGCCGTACAGTTTCAGTCATATACCCGCAATTGCTGACATTTACTTGTCAAGTACGGCGAGACTTGGAATTGTGACAATCCTGTCCCAGCAAAGAGCCTGTCTTCACCCCGACTTTCTTCCATTCAAGACCTACGGTTCAAAACCTACCTCAAATCCTTGGTGTTATACTAGTGGCCACTGACTAGACTTCACTGATCAAAATGGCAGCAACTCAGATTGCTTGTATGGTTTCTCGCCCTCTGGAGGTGTCAGGTGTTGGTACTAATGTTGTACAGATCGTACGGCTAAGGGAGTAGGTGTGCTCAATACGGCGCCAGTATACGAGCCACTGGCAGGATTCACCCGGTAATACTGCTTTCGCGATCTTCACATCTACGTGCGATACTAACGAGCTCTAGGCCAGAGGGGAACATCCGATGCTGTGCCTATTCGCCCTGTGGCCGGTACTTTGCCTGGGCTGATGTCCAAAAGTGAGTGGAAGAGAACGCTCGGCTGAGACAGCTAGTAACATATGCCAGGGTCAACGTAATCGATGCCGAGACGGCTACCGTCGTTACCACCTTGGCAGCCGACAACACCTTCGAGCTGGGCTTCTCGCCCTTGGGCACCTACATCATCACATGGCAGCGACCATCGAAGGATGAGACCACCGGAGATGCCGTCAAAAACTTGAAAGTCTGGCGAGTTGCAGAAGACACGACTGATTCAGAAAAGGAGACCATTGGCCGATTCGTGCAAAAGTCGCAGACCGGCTGGAATCTCCAATATACCTTCGACGAGAAATTCTGCGCTCGAGTCGTGACGAACGAGGTCCAGATCTATGAGAGCCACGATCTGACCAAGGTCTGGAACAAGTTGCGTGTCGAAGGCGTCTCCGACTTTGCGGTCTCTCCTGGCGAGAACCACAGCATTGCCGTGTTCGTGCCCGAACGCAAGGTCAGCCATCACACTAGAAGAAAGATGACAAGAGCTGACAGAAACAGGGCCAACCAGCCGCCGTTCGAGTCTACAACGTCCCCAACTTCACCACACCCGTCTCGCAGAAGAACTTCTTCAAGGGTGACAAGGTCCAACTCAAGTGGAACGATGCAGGCACCACACTCATCGTCCTGGCGCAGACCGAGGTCGACAAGACCGGGAAGAGCTATTACGGCGAAACAACCATGTACCTGTTGAGCGCGAACGGTGCTTTCGACTCGCGAATCGACCTCGATAAAGAAGGACCTATCCACGATGTCAGCTGGTCGCCCAAATCTAACAGCTTTGCGGTCGTCTACGGATACATGCCGGCCAAGACGGTCATCTTCAACGCAAGAGCTCAGGCCGTACACACCTTCCCGCTAGGACCAAGAAACACCGTGCTCTTCTCGCCGCACGGTAGATACATGCTGTTGGCCGGCTTCGGAAACCTTGCAGGCCAGATGGACATCTACGACCTCGAGAAGGATTACACCAAAGTCTGCACCATCGAAGCAAGCAATGCCAGTGTTTGTGAATGGTCTCCAGATGGCAAGCATATCCTGACCGCCACAACCTCACCGCGTCTTCGGGTCGACAATGGTGTACGAATCTGGCACGCAGCTGGCCAACTGATGTACAACGAGGACGTGAACGAGCTCTACCACGTGTGCTGGCGTCCGCAGCCCACTTCGGCATATCCACTTGGAGACAACCCTATGCTGCAAGTGCCTGCACCACATCCGAGTGCTACAGACTATATGGCCACCAGAAAGACCCCAAGCAAGCCTGTCGGCGCTTACCGACCACCGGGCGCCAGAGGTCAGATCACCCCTTTGGCGTTCAAACGAGAAGATGAAGGTGGGGCTGCCTACGTACGTGATAGTGCATCTTCATTCTCGAGCAATGTCAATGGTTTCGGCAAGCCGAGAACAAGAACTATTCCTGGAGTCGAGCCAGCTGAGAAGCCTTTGCCACCTGGTGCAGCTCCTGGCGGTGGCGTTAGCCTGACTGGAACTGCCGATGCTGCTGATTCCCAGCCACTATCGAAATCTGCGAAGAAGAATGCGAAAAAGAGAGAAGCCAAGAAGGCGGCTGCTGATGCTACCAAGGATGGGTCTGATGGTCTCACTCCAGCTAAGGAGAACGGCAGCGCTAAGAGCCCGAACCGAGGCCCAAGTCCTCAACATCAGCGCAGTCGCAGCAAAGCAGGTCAAGGACAGAACAATTCCTCCCTAGGCCCTGATGTTCCAACCGGGCCTCGAAACGGACGCAGTCGAAGCTCGAGCCGAAGGAATACACAATCGCAACCAAATGGCCTTCCACAACGACCTGCGAATAACCAAGCACAAAAGCCAAAGCCGGCTGCTGTTGAGAGTATTGCAGTTCCCCCTATCGCGGCAGAGGCACCAGCAGTTGATGTGACGAGTCCATCGACACCCGGTGGCATAGTCTCAGAGAAAGAGAAGAAGATTCGAGGCCTACTCAAAAAGATCAGAGCCATTGAAGATCTTAAAATGAGGCATGCTGGAGGGGAAAAGCTCGAAGACACCCAGGTCAAGAAGATTTCTAGTGAGGACTCTGTACGGAAGGAGTTGCAGGGTTTGGGGTATACTGGGTGATCGGAATCTGCATCGTGACGGCGTTGAAAGGCTGTAGCATATCTCGGGAAGCATGTACGTCTGGAGTACGCTGGTGCAAAAACAGTGCGCTTAGTGGTTGGATTGCTTCGGACATACGGATCTGGTCATCGTCGTTCTTCTGTCTACTGCATTGGCAACATATCCCCTTGCGTGGTGATTGTATTGATATAAGATCGTTTCTGTTTGTACAACGAAGGCGCTGGTGTATCAAATGTGGTGATAGAGCATACTACGAGTCGCCCTAAGTTGTTTGCGTAAGTCCGTCCCACACAATATCCAGTTGGCTATTTGTCACTATTTTATGGTCTTCGATACGACCCATCATTTATGTCGTTGCAACGCTTAGGTGGGGTATGTACCAAAAGTCTTGTGTCGAAGTCTACCTGAGTAAGAAGACTGTATCGTTGTGCGACGATGGAGAATTGTTCAGTAAGGCTGTCATCCAGTTCTGATATCTTCTCTACGGGTTTCCCACTAGTGTGCTGTGATTTAATGCACGAGGAGCTACCCCGGACTTCTGGAGTAGTATTCAGCTTGTCGCTGATCGGCGCCAGGTACCATTTCCCGATCACGTCCCACCAGTCTTGTCGGCTCCAGCACGGTGAGAGATACCGAACAGCTCTACCAGCATCTATGCCTGTGTCCGCCATATGCCCTATCCTAGACAAAGGCGGCTTACAGTGCCGACGATTATTTGGCGGGTCGCTGCGACCGTTTCTTGGGCATAGCGCTGATCGATGGTGTCATTTCACAACTGGAGGCGACATGGGTGTCTTATCAGCATGCTACGATACACTGCCGACATGAAATTTGTTCTTCGATAGCGCTTTACTACAAATTATTCAACCCAAGCAGAAGTTGAACAAGTGATTATGCCACGCATGTCTTGACGAACTCCCAGTATTCCTTTTCCGATATAGATTAGACGACGAGTATGGCGCCATCAAACCATAGCGACACGTCCGACACGCCCCAGGTCGGCGAGAAGGCCCAGGTGACAGATACCGGCAGCCCCAAGGTCGAACAGAATACCTTTGAAGTCGACCATGCCGCCGAGAGGAAGCTCGTACGCAAACTTGATCTCATGATAATTCCTCCTGTCATGCTCACCTACCTGTTCTCGTTCTTGGATCGTGTCAACATTGGAAATGCAAGGCTATACGGTCTCGAAGAGGACCTCAACATGGAAGGAGATCAGTTCCAGACCGCCGTGTCTCTTCTCTTCGTCACTTACATCCTGAGCGAGACCCCGTCGAATTTAGTCATCAAAAAGTTCACGCCTTCACGGTGGCTCTCTTTCCTGACTACAGCTTGGGGGATCACTGCCACCCTGACGGGCATTACACAAAGCTACGGAGGACTGCTTGCTTGCAGACTGGTGCTTGGAGCTTTGGAGGGGGGTCTCTTCCCTGGTCTGACTATCTACCTGACACTTTTCTACACTCGTCGCGAGATCGCTTTGCGTGTGGGCTACTTGTTTGTGAGCGCCGCCATCAGTGGCTCAGTCGGTGGGCTTCTTGCATATGGGATTGGGTTTATGGACGGTCTGGCGGGCCAACGAGGCTGGCGATGGATCATGTGAGTGACAAATTCGCACAAAGCATACTCAGAAATGATGCAAATATTTCAGCATGCGCTCTCGTGCATTGTAGTTCAGGACATGCTGACTTCCGACTAGGATCATCGAAGGTCTTCCGACAATTGTGCTTGGTATTGCTGTCTGGTTCTGGTTCGCAAATGACCCGGAAAGCGCCTACTATCTTACACCGGAGGAGAAACAGCTTGTGATTGTACGGAAGAAACGACAATCTGGCTACTCGAAGACTGCCGACGACTTCAGCAAGACAGATGTCATCAAAGCTTTCAAGGATTGGAAGATCTGGATGTTCTGTCTGGGTCAATTCGGTGTCGATACAATGCTTTATGGCTACTCCACGTTCCTACCTACTATCATCCGAGGACTTGGGGACTGGACGGCTGCACAGGTGCAGTGTTTGACTATTCCCTGTTATGCGCTGGGAGCCATCTCCTACCTCATTGTGGCTTGGGTTAGTGATAGGCTACAGATGAGAGGTATTTTTACTGTTGTTTTTGGTCTGATCAGCATCATCGGCTACATAATCTTGCTCTGTCCCGTGGCGAACGGAGTGAAGTACTTCGGTTGCTTTGTGGTTGCCTTGGGGTTATATGTGGTTGTCGGTATACCCCTCGGTTGGCTGCCTGCGAGTGAGTATTGTCGCCCTGAAGGCTGCTTCCAGTACGCTAACCTGAAAACAGACAATCCTCGCTATGGAAAGAGAACAACGGCTACGGGTCTTCAGGTAAGCACGTCTACTTTGGTCTCTGGTGTATCGTCTAACAATTTGCAATTAGCTTACGTGTGGAAATCTTTCTGGTATTTTTGTGCCTTTCGTCTATCCGACTGGGAGTGGTCCACGTTACATTCTCGGTCACGCTGTGACTCTCGCAATGGTGGCAATGGCGGTTGTTGTTTATGCTATAATGTCGGGTTACTTCCTGAGTATGAACAAGAAGCGTGCTGCGGGTAAGGAGAATTGGAAGAGATGGGGAAAGAGTGACGAGGCTGTCACAGAGATGGGAGATGCTAGTCCGGACTTTTTGTATACTTACTGATTGTCGAGACTGGACTTTTATCAGTCCTGAACAATTGGTCTACTTGAGACTTAGGCATACTAAAAGACTCCCAAGACTCCCAAGACTCCCCTGCCGCTGTCTCTCAACCTCTATATGCACTAGGGGTGCACCACAAGGAAGCGCGTGTTGTTCTAGGTCGTGTGTCTTCCAAAGCTGCGTGGGCATCGCAAGCCGGCCTCAACTCTCGGCCAGTGTGCTTTTTGAACTCGCCAAATGGTGCACCGGCGAGGCCCCATGTATGAATATGGAAAATTCAAAATGTGTACCGTGGCCACTGGAGTATGTTGCCAGTCTACGCTTAGGGTATTCTGGCGGTCATGAGCCCGGCAGGCAGCTGTCAGCTCGCAATCGTCACGGTGCTGCTATTCCGAGTGGTGATGTAAACATCACAACTCTTCGCACAGAGATAAATGATGAATATACAAGAAAGCTCGTTTACCCAGTGATTGTGCTCACCTCACACAGCTCACCTCACACAACCACTGCCACATGATGACACATTAACACCGCCATATCCAGGGTACTGAAACTGACACAAATCTGGGCAGATTCGTACTCGATGCCACGGGACGTTCGGGCACACGTCAGCCTACTTAGCTGGGTGGAGCCGGATCAGGCATGGCTTTGTACAAGTAGACGCAAGGCACAGTTTACTACCGTCTTTGGACCTGTGCTTCTGCCTGTGTACCCAGTTGTTGCATTGCAATGTCCGGGGAGGTGCCCAGTGTCGCAGACCGCATTTTGAGGCGAAAAAAAGAGCAGCACGCAAGACCAGATGGTTGAGCCAACAGCGAGCTTGATCTTGATCGCTCTTGTGACAACAGCTTGAGAACAGACGATGTCGAATGAAAGCAGGCGACGATGTCATCCACTTTTAAGTAGACGCTTGATTCGTTGGGGTGCTGTTGGTGTTTGACAATAAGCCTCCACAGCGTTTCGGATTGGTCAGAGCATCACAGTGGGAGGATTGATCACGATCAAGTACATCCTGGGCCGGACCTTCTAGTTAGGGGCAAAGTAAGCCAACCGCCTAGCATTGCTGAGATCATTCTGCTGGAGCGCGAGCACAAAAGAGCTCCAGCAGGATGCTCTGAAGGTGTGAGCAGCATACGACACGCGACAACTCGTGCCCCTTGGCGAGTGACTGGCAACAAGTCACTTGGAGCTTCAACTCTTATTATCGTCGTCATATCCCAGCTTTCTGGCTTCCTTTCACCACGTTCAACCCTACAAGGCAGGCCTTGGTTCAATTATCGACACTCTCACCTCGACCTTCGTCTGCTGACATCACTTTATAATCCGACACCTCCGTTCTTACTGGGTGTTTTGTGCTCGCGCCTGATTTCCTCGACGACTAGGCTGCGTGGAGGTGCAGTGCAGGGAGCTTGCACAACCTCGCAAGTTTCTCCTTTGACAGGCAGTTTTACGGCGGGCAAGTGCTGAGCGAAGGATCGGGGTCGAATGCTGAGCCCTGCACGTTGAAGACGCATCATTTTCGTGGAACGAATTGTGGCTTACGGGAGCCCCATTAATTGGAGACTCTGGCTCAGCAACGAACCAGCTTTAGGTTGTCTCGGGTCTAGTGTCGCCCTAAAAGCCTTACAGCTGGCCACCACTGCAGCCGTGCCGACCCTGGACCTGCACCAAAAGGCCTTCTTCCCCATCACCCAGGACGCGTTAACTCGTTTTGCACATTCATTTCTTTGCTCATTACCATCAGCGCGTTGCCGTTCCAAAGCTCATTGTCGATACTGAAGCTTTGGACGCGCAATATGCCCGCATTCTATCCATACACTGTCACCAATAGTCAGAAAGGGTGAGTTGTCATCGTACATGAAGATGCAAGGGCAAGCTGACGCGTACCAGAGGTTTCTTCATGCGTACGTACAGTCGCAATGTTCGTCGCGCGTGGGATGGCGATGATTACCATGCACCCAAGAGGCAGAAAGTCGACTCACCACGACGCGCAATGCAGCCAATGACAAACGAGAACCAGCTGCAAATCGAGACCGAGGACAACCTCGAACGCGCTATACGGCAGACAAGTGTGGCTGCCATGTCGTCCTCGCCCTCACGCAAGAACAGCACTGTCTTCTCTTACGAGCAGGAGGCTCCAGAGCCTATCACGCTGACGCCGCCGTCGTCGCCACCGCCCATGCTGGAAATCACACCACCAATCATCAAACAGCGGAAGCCTACGTTCTCCACGCTAGAAAAGAAGAAACAGAAGGAGAAAGAAAGACTGAAGAACGCGAAGCGGAAGCGCGACGAGGAAGATGTTGGGACGCGTGGCCCCTCTGAACCACTCTCTGAAGTCATGAACTCGAGCACACCTACGTTTGCGCCACCTGTGCAGCCGACATACGATTTCCAACCAGTGCAAGCGCCGGTGCGGGAAACACCATCGCAGCCAAAACTAATGACCCAGACGGTACTCGATTTTGGACAATCAAACACGCCGATCACCTGCACACAATGTCAAATGTCATATACACCATCGGTGGCCGAGGACACAAAGCTACACAACATGTACCACAACAGACATAGAGATGGAATCGAGCTGGACAAAGCATTCATGAAATCAGCCATGAAATGGTGTTACGAGGTGCCCAACATCCCGGGGAGCGTGGTGGTGGTGGACAGGAAAATCTCGCTACCTGCTAGGCGCACGGTACAGAAGGTACTCGAGGTTGTGAACAAAGAGCTTGGCAGCGTAGAAATAGCTGAGGCTGAGCTTTGGGGCCAGAAGACTCTGGAAGGAGAAGCGGAGGATTCTAAGAAAGTCGACTGCTACAAGGTCTTCTTGCACGTCATCAACGGCAGATGTGTAGCGGTGTGCCTCGCAGAACGGATCGCCAAAGCATACAAGGTCCAATCTGCGAACATGCCAGAATTGCGCAGGGAGGACTCTCAGCTGGAAAGGGACGGCATAACGAGCAGAGACGATGTGGCACCCCTTACGCCTACATCTTCCTCTGCACTACAGCACCAATACCCGTCCTCGGCTGATCTGCAGCTCGAAAGTGCTCCGACGGAGGTCGTTGTTGGTGTATCGAGGATTTGGACCTCCCAGACTTTCCGAAAGAAAGGGATTGCTAACAACTTGCTTGATTGCGTTATGACCCAATTTATTTACGGATTGGACATTGAGAAGGGGGAGGTCGCATTCAGCCAACCAACCGACATGGGCGCGGCACTCGCAAAGAGCTGGTTTGGAGCTGAGACTGGATGGTGCGTCTACAGGGAGACATGAGAGCATTGGAGGGTAGCGTAACATGGGAAGCATATGAACGTGAAAGGAGAGCTTTCGACAACAGCAGAACAGGTGGGATGAAATGTGTTACTAGCATAGCAGGCGGTTGAAGCGGTCTTGCATAGGCTCTTTCATAGACAGGGCGACATGCCCTGTGGCTCGGTGCCAATTGATAGTTTACATAGAGAATGTGTTATCAGATTTTGAGCTTGCTCGGATATCTTGGACGTTCATATTTGCTATCCTTCTCCCCAGATTCTTATACTTTCTTTCTTCCCCTTCAGATCGGCACGACTACTTGACACCTTGTACTGACTGCAGAAATCTCTTCAGCCCGATGCTGCGACCAGTGGATGTCAAGCACGTCGGCCATAGCACGGAAGGAACATAGCATGTAAGGCCAGACTCAACCCTTCTGCTCATTGTCTTGCCGAAGTTGCAGCTTCACCTCTATGCGTGCTAGCCTAGCCCGATAATAAGACGATTGGCGTGACAGCCAAGAGATCTCGGAACGTTTCCTTGCCGCCACCAACGGTGCAGTAGTCCTCGATCGCTCCATCGCCCCACGCGGACATCGATCGACACCTCGTGCTCGTCTTCAATTGCACCCGTCGCCATCTCCAGCAGGTCTGACGGGTTGTGCGATGGCACCGTCACTATCTTCATTATGCTGAAGAAGTCATATCTCGCCTCGGCCTACAACGGCCTCCAGCAATGCTGCTCTTGCTCGCCGCAGTCGTGCATATCGAGTACGTCACCACAGAATTTACCAGCACAGCGAGCGAGACCTCAACCACATCATTTAAACAAGCGCCGAAGGTTCACTGAGTCGGCGATATGGTCCTCCAGACGAGGTTATGCCACTGTTCGAGACTCTGGACGCATGGATTTCCGGGACAACATGAACTGGCCATGCAAGAAATCTGCCGGCCACGATACGAACCCGTTCATTCCCTCGCCATACGAGATCTTTGATATGCATAAAAGCACTTCGTATGGTAAGGACACGAAATTGAAGTACTATGAGCTGGTCAAGATCTACCATCCGGACCGGAATGGTCATAGTTGTGAAGGAATTAGCCAGCTGGAACGATTAGAGAGAGTACGCAATCACACCCACACCGTCTCTGCACGATCCGAGGGAAGCCCATGCTGATAACTTGTACAGTATCGCCTTATAGTTTTAGCCCATGAGATCCTCTCCGATCCATCCAAGCGCAACGCCTACGACGCCTACGGCGCAGGCTGGGGCTCAAAACAGTCGGCCGCTACGAGACACTCCCGCGGCTACTCTTCTTCCTCGACGACCGGTCAAAAGTACGGTCAGGGTCCCGGGTTTGACAACAGTCCCTTCGGCAACGCCACCTGGGAAGATTGGGAAAGGTGGTATAGGCGTAACAGCAACGGAGATCAGAAACAGGCCTATGCAGGAACGTACATCAACCCAAACGCTTTTGCCACGTTTGTCATCCTTGCAGCAATCTTGTCCGGCATCCTTCAAGCAACTCGAGCGAGCACACTCTCCGGTCACATGGCTGAGAAGCAGCTCGCGTTCACCGAGGAGACTAACAGGTTTATGACGCAGAGGGCGTCGAGCCAGTTTGATGAGCTTCAGCTTGATAGCAGTGGGCGTGTAAAAGCTTTCCTGGAGAAGAGGGATCCATCGAGATATGGTCTTAAGGACGAAGAGGAAAGCTATTACAAGAAACATTTTGGAGATGCCAATGATGAGGAGTTGACGCCGTTGGGGAGGAAGAGGACAAGGACGGGCCACGGGGTATCGAAGGACTAATGTCGACTTCTAGTGACCTGCAAAAATGACCCCACTATCCGTCGCTGGGTAGTTTTCCCCACTTATCACTCGACTGTACGAACAGGCTCGGGGCCAACCACACTAACGCGTTCGACGGGCATATCTGCCGATATGCTGTAGGGCATAGCTGATTGGGTTACTCCTTGCGCAGACGTACTCAGCGGATCGGACCTGTCATCAAAACTCAGCATTTCGATATACTACCGACCGATTTGGAGTATTCCCAATACAAGCGCCTTTAGCACAGATATGGCGGGAACCCTGTTGCGAGATTTCGATATGGAATTCAAGTGGCAAACGTTGTTGTTCAGAGTCCAACACAACATGAGAGATGCAGCAATCCAGCATACGCATACCCCGTTTTAACCACGCTTGCAGTCCAACATCTCAGTCCTTCCCTGCCTTGAGCCAGATGTATGCGATAGAGCCGCTCGCATGTTGAGCATGAAGGCAAGGAAGGCAGAATCGAACTGATCCCCAAAGGGTGAGACCAGGAAAGAATTGATGCTCTATACGGGAATACGGCTGCCAACAGAACAGGTTGGTCAAGACCGTCGTACGATAAGATTGAGGCGAGTCCTCTACTAGAGCGGGCCACCGGTATGGCTTGGTCATCAAGGAATCAGCCTTGTAGATCTCAGAGCAGAGCTTGAGATTCTACAGTCGATCACATGTGCTTCCGTTGTGCTGCAGCCACCCAGAATAGGTCCTTGATGGATTGGAAACATAGATTAAGCTGGGCACCATCGAGGAGCTCGGCATGGGAGACTGCTACTCTTGCGCGAGAGGCTGTCATCCGCCTTCTACAAAAGGAGACTCGACTCCCTAAAGTAAAGCACCTACTTCACTGGTAGCTGACCTGCGACTTAGTTTCACGATGTGCGTCTGGTTTCCTTGTTATCGTATGATGCACGGTCATGACCCATAACGTGTATCTTGGATCAATAAGGTACAAACTGCCTACATTCGTGTCGGCTCAAATGCTGATCGTTAGTGCAAATCTAGCGTGATTGTGCTGGCTAATCGGCGCGTCTGAGTCAGCCCTGAGGCAGCTCTGAATTCCCAGACGCTGACGTCAATTAGCTGAGACGCAGCTGCCTACACGGTACAGAGTAGTCGAGATCCGGTAGGCTCTTTTGCAGTAGGTCTCAAGTAGGATACCAGCGCATTATTCTCAGAAGTACCATACCATCAACTCCGTCATCATGCTATCAGTAATGCATCGACGAGCTTTCTGCCATGTGCAACCGCTGGTGAAACAGTGCTTTCGCCCACTGAGTACACTGAGTTCGAACCCAACAATCAACGTCTTCCCCAACCCAAACAATTCTCGATCACATCTACTAAGCCTCCTGACGACGAACCCCCCTACGGTCGAGCTGACTGTGGGAGAAACAACCGAGATACCGCCCGAGAACAGTCCAAGCAGCTTCAGGGAGAATCCTAAATTTCTCCAAGTACTTCACAGCGTGATAGCTGAGCATGCAAACCAAGACCCCCAAGTCAAGGCTCAAGCTGCTGCCATGGCTTCTTCATCCGGTGCTTCGTTTATGCAAGTAAACAGGAGGGCAAATACTGGCTCATCCGGCGCTTCAGATCAAGGAGGCGCTGGAAGTGGTGGACAGGGAGGCTGGGTTCACGTTAGTGACAACAGGCACCCTCCAGACTTTGGCCGGATAGCTGAACCTGAAGACATATTTGGCAGTGTTGAAGTGGATGGTAATGGTGCGTTTACGGACGGAACGGGCAGGTACCAACAGAGTGGCACATACCGAGTTTGCACAAGAGATGGAGTGCTGGGCTTACCTGATTTCCTCAGGTCTAAGCTGATTGAAAGGTTGAAGGTGGAGGAGGCTGCAATCAGGAACAAGAAGTGAAGGTGAAAGTGACAAGATCTGCCACCGACCTCGATGCCCATCTTGGCGTGTGTTTGATTGAGGCACCATCACTCTATTCCATCCGCTACCACACTTGGTGAGATGGAAATGTTTCTGTCTTATTAAACAATTCTTCATTGAACACAGCCATCTTCTACAGCAATTCCTGGACCCCCTCTAAGACGACCAGGTAACAACCATGCAGCTTCCGAGTCATCTACTGCGGACGTACCGAAGATACAAAACTGAGGAGAAGGATCTGCTTAACTGGATCTGCGACACTGCCGAAAAGATCGGATACTCGATCGAATCCGAGTATGATACCACGAGCGTGAAGCTGAAAGGCCGTGAGAGAACGGAAGCTCGACGTGCTGCGGAGGCCAGGAAGAATGCCACAGACAACGACTATTATGAAGAGCCCAGAATTGCCATCTTTGACATCATACCACCTGTTAGGGCAATCGCGAGCAACTCCAGTATAACCTCAGTACCAGTCGATGTAGCGAGCAAATTCTTGGATGTTCTTGCCTTACGTCGCCAATGTCTGCGTTGGTATAGAAGCAACACGTCTCAGCATGACCGAAAGACTCGATTCGAGAACAAAAAGCATGAATACCCCGTGTCTGTACTGCAGCAAGCCGTTGATCTTCTACGGGACAAACTTCCCGGACTCGCGTCAACGAGCCACATTCGGCTAAGTTCTGCTCCCACCCCGTCTGATACCACTATCAACCCATCCATACAGTATGCCAACCATTTGGATATCTTCCATGCTCTAGGTTCTGATGAGCCTAACACATCCGACAGCAAGATGGCTAGCCTCATTGGTAATGGAGGAAATGGATCTGACCACAAGCTGCCTACTGTCGATATCTCGGGGAGGTCGCCAACACCGAGCTGGACTGAAGACGATCGCCTTCAAGAGGACTACAATCTTGCTCAATTCTGCCTCTATCAAGATATCGAGCAGATCGAAGATTATCTGTTTCTCGAACTGGTGCGCTACGCTCTCGACCAACAGAATTCTGATGCGCTCCCATATCTTGCAAACACTGCTATCGACATGGTTATCAAGATGGTCAAGTCTAACGAAACATCCATGAAGGACGCCAAAAAGTGCAGACGTGGGTTCATGAAGCATGTGGTTGAGAGCGGTCCAGACATTGTCAACAAAACGCCTCTAATGCGTATGCAAGACACAATTGCAAAGCACATGGCCATGAATGAAGCACAAAAGCGAGCTGCGAAAGAATGTGATTTGGTGCTAGTGGAACGCGAATATCCAGACTTTCATACGGAATGTCGTGGCCTTGAATACTTTGGTGCCACCGTTGACCAGCAGAAGCTTGTTGAACAGTCTTTCGTCGCAGCGATCTGGGATGCAGACATCCCGTCTGAGCCCAGCGGAGCTAAGCCATTGTTCATGGATATGGCCACCCAGATCATACAGGTGGCCACCAACTACACGCATCCATTGCCTGACCAATACAAACTTGCTAGTGTGGACATGGCAACTGCTTTCGTATTACGTCTGAATCTGCTTGCTGTAATGGTCTTAGGAGAAAATAGATCAATCGCATTGGATGCTATCAGGAAGACGGCTTCAGCGGAAGCAAAGCAGCCTAAGAAGTGGGCTAGTTTCAAGCACACACTCGCACCTCATGGTCGCACCAGAGACATACCACCGAACTTGGCCCAGAGCTTAGCGCAGCTCTCGAAGGACAAGCAACACGAACTGGACATTCTGAACAACAAGTTGCTGCCATTAGCCCAGCTCAATCCATTCTTCTGTTGCCTCAACAACCACCATACGCGCATGTTTACGGCAATTGACTCTGTACAGGTAATGGATGCGTCTTTCGTTGTCCAGATTTTGGGACATCTCTGGAATCTACTCAGGGAGGAGCAATGCCTGACGAGTGTCTGGCGTGACCTAGACTTCCTGATCGGCGCATTAGGTATCCACTTTGTCTTTCAAGGTGAGAGGCCAACTATCGAAGGTGGGAAAGAAGCTTTGGAAAAGCGTATCTGGTATTCATTCGGGCTGAAGAAGAAAAATCTTGCAAAGCTGACCTCAATATTCTTCAATGAGAAGCGCCCCCATGGCGAGTTCCATATCAAAGGTCATGCGCGAAGCCGCTTTATCGCTTCAGACATGCCCGTCTTCTGGATGCTACACGGTCGGGAACATTGGACAGCAGGTGGTTATGACCTTGGAGCTGTGGACGCTGTGCTGGTGACGGTCGCAACGACCATCCCACCCATACTGGGCCAGAAGCCAGTAGAAGTCGTCTTCTCTGATAAGAAAGGAGTGATCAGCAACCGACCTCAGTTGTGGAAGCAGTTCGACAAAGCACCTACGCTCGACGCACCAGATCTCCTTTCGCTGATGAAGAAAGGTTTGAATCGCGAGTTTTCTATGCTCGACTTCGACTACCTCAAGTTTCAGAAAGGTTGTCAGAAACTAGTGAATAAGTTGGTGAAGATTTTCGGCGACTTCGAGAACAGTCCTTTTGGTCTGAACGACAAACCCACCACTGGAGATAAGGCCAAATACATTGTATGGGATTTACTGTTGTCGAATGAGAAACAGATGCGCATTCAAGCTGCTCAAGTGTTCAAAGACTGGTTGCAAGCGAGTGGGCATGTGGGCGTCACAGGCATTCCCCAAAAGCCACGAAGCACGGGTTTCCCGTTACCCCTGAAGCCACGAATCGTGGAAGTTGTCCGAGACATTGTCAGCCGGCGAGGGTTGATGGACGACGTGTTCACGAGAGAGCAAGAATGGGGTAACGGGAGTAGCAACGACGGGCTCTATTGAAGAAGCGGTTCAGACAGCTTGGGCAAATCAGAGGAAAGGCAAGAAAGGCTGAGTGACGCTTGACGGTCAGATGGTGAAGGCCAGTGAGAGCGGCCGTGTGATATGAGCCTTGTGCTATGTACTTGTATAAACATGATGGGTGTCGCACATATCATGGTAAACATGAAGGTGAAGCAGGGAATGAAAATGGAGTGCACGTCAGAGTGCAAGTGGCGGTGTTTGTCATTGACGATGATCTCGGCATGCTGCTGCTGCCCACATACAAAGGCTACAACACTAAGGCACCTACCCATAACCAATATTTTGGTGGTGTGGTGTCCAAAATTTCGATCTTGTTCAATTGGTACTCCTCCTTCAACTGCACTTACTCAAACCATTTCTGTGTTCAGGATGGAACAACCAGACCATCTTTTGAGGTCGTACCGCAAATACAAAGCGCAGGAAAAGTCACTCTTGCGATGGGTATTTGAAACGGCGTCTCTCAGCGGTCACCATATTCAGGTAAGCAGCGCACTGAGAAGGACTCTCAAGTCCGGGATACTGCACCAAAGACAACGAAGCCGCCAAAACTCAAAGGACGCGCTCGGATCTTGGCTCGGCGAGCAGCGGCAGAAGCAGCAGAAGCAGCAGAAGCACAGAGCGTGAAGCAGGAAGAGAAGGTTGTTCAGAATGATTACGAGCCTCCAATTGCGGTCTACGATATTCTTGCGCCGGTCAAAGCAATCGTCAGAAACCCAAGTATCACCGAGATTCCTTCTGAAATCGCAAACCAACTGCACATTGCGTACAACTTGCGAAAGAAGTGTGTCTCTTGGTATAAGGCCAATACCTCTCAGCATGCCACAGAGGTCCGTCAGCGAAATGCAAAACATGCTTTCCCAGTGGCTGTCCTGGAAGAAGCGATCAGCATTCTCAAGTCCAAATTTCCTGCAGGCTTTAGACAAAGTGAGCCCGCAAATTGTGTGGTGGACAGTAATACTCCCTCGTCAAGAATCAGCGATGTTAAGAATGTGGCGACTGCTACGCCACGATGGCTGAAGGAGAAGAATATGAGTAACATGTTTGAAGGCTTGAGTATCGAAGGACTCGAAGATCATGCAACTGCCGCTCAAGAAGTCACGACCGACACGATAACTGTTGCTCCTTCCTCACACTCTAATAGCGCTCTTCCTGTTCCCGAGGGCAACGAAGCTGATCGCCGCCTAGATGAATGCATTCTGGCAAAGTATTGCCTGTACGAGGACCTGCAGGAGATCGAGGATGCAATAGTGTTAGAGCTGGTTCGATATTCCCTGGATCAGGCTAATGCGGACGTGTTGGCATTTTTGGTGAACACATCCATCGAGCTTGTTACAGATATGTGCACTGCCTTCAACCAGTCATTCAAAGATTGCATGGAGAAGGGGGGAGCTCTCTTCAGAGCCACCTTTGAACCTGCTGGTATGAGCTGGACGACACTTGACCAGTATGCTCAAGGTCGAATGGAATTCACCCTTACGATCCTGCTAAATGGTCTTAAGGACACCGGTAGACTGGACCTACCACCAGGTTTTGACAAGCAGTTCGACCCCGGTTGTGACTATTTTGGACTCCATCCTCACTCACAACTCGATGTTGACATAAGCTTCGTGGCTGATCTGCTGACTTCAAGGAAGCCGCGCTGTGATAGCAATATCTTCGGGTCGTTCGCTCTCGACTTAGTAACTCGCGCCATAGGTATCTTCCAGGAAACTGCATCTGCGGGCATGCCCTATTTCCCGCCTATGGATATGGCCTTCGCCATTCGCCTTCGTCTACTTGCCGACGTTATCCTCAAGGATGTGGGACACTACTCGTTCTACGTGATGTCAGACACTCTCTTGTCGATTGTTGCAAAAGAAGTGACACGTAACAGTTTCTGGGCAGGCACAGCGTATAGGTCAAAACCGATTGAAAAGCAATGGTCAACTATTCAGAAGATTGTCGACAGCTGATCTCATGCTGGACAGGGGCATGGTTTGTTGGGAAGTCCAGCTTTAAGGCAGCTAATACATTCGGACCATATCTTCTGCAACTGGAACACTATTAGAACGCGGATGACCTTCTGTGAAACATCCCTGTACATGATCGACGCTTCATTTGTTATGAGAGGGTTGGCGCAATTGTGGAATTTGCTTGAAGAGGAGGGCGTCCTGAGCCAGGCTTGGCCAGATCTCCAATACCTGCGCAAGGCAATGGGCGACAACTTCTTCTTCAAGACAGCAAGGCCTGTCCTCAAAGAACGACACACCTTCAAATCCAGTCTTTTGAACTGCATTGGCATAAAGGCTAGCAATTTTGCAAAGGGCACAAACAACGATCTTATTCACCGGAAGAGCGACCCGATGTACAAGGTGGCTTTGAGAAACACGTTCGATGAAGGATCTGTACCGTTGTACAGCTATCCGTCTCGCCCGAAGTGGAGGATATCAGCGGAAGACCTATTCTCCGACGATACCGAGATGATAGTCAATGCCACAGTTGTGCAGAGGCTGCTTGTTAAGAAAACCCTGGCCGTCGAACTCATTGGAGACCACCAAATTGGGAACAGAGTTGACTGGTGGAAGCTGCAAGAGAAAGGTCCCCGCTTGCAGCCTATGCAAGTGCTGTGTACTGTCAAGGCAGGACTTGAGCATGAACTAAGTCTAGCAAGATTTGACTTCCTTGCCTTTGAACAAGCCTGTACCAATCTTATCGACAAGCTAGTCGACGACATGGACACTCCGTTTGGAGGTCCTCCTATCGGACCTTCCGCTAGCCACACTATATCTAAAGTCATGGGTATGGTCTTACTGATGATGAAGACGTTCGACAGCAAAGACCCAGACGAGAAGTTCGCTTATCAATGGCACGTCAAGTGTTTCGCCAACACTTTCAACGAGTGGTTGGCCGCGAATGGCTCCGTTAGGATGCCGAAGGCCGAGAAGCAAAGAACAGCTTCAAAGACACTACTCTATGTGAGACCACATGTGCGGAAGGAAATCGAGCGGATTGTAGGACGCCGAGGTCTTATGGAGAACGTGTTTACTGCGGAGCAAATCCAAGGTCTTGAATCTGTGAAAGTAACCAGCACGTTGAAAGAGAGTATTGTGGATGCGTGGGTAAAGCACAAGAAGGGCAAGAAGTCGGGAGGCACGAGCATGCTAGATTGGACAGGTTGACAAAGTGCATATGGTCATGGAGGTCTATGGGGAAGCAGAGATTACGCAGCAATACGGGTTGAGAACCTTGGGTGTGTATAGCATTGGGTACTGGATGGAATATAGATTTGTTGGCTTCTGTAAGTCTGGCAGAGGTGCTAGATTTGTTCGTACCCTACGTTTTTGGGTCAGTTGAGTCAGCATTGAGAGAAGCCAGTGAACGCTGCTTCGACTCATGGCATACTACATAGTAATTGCATTTAAGCAATTCGTCGTACGTGTCCCTCGAACCGTACACTAAGATGCCTATATGGCGTACTGGTACACAGTAGCTAAAGCAGGTGTCGTGGAAAGTTCGATTCCCGAATTGGGATCTGTTCATGCAACGGGAAAGACCTTTCAAGGGTTTAGCGGCTGTCAGCTGAGTTTAGTTTTAGAAGGCCGTGGATGGAGCTGACAACTCAAAGTCGAGAAGGCGGGCTATAGAAGCAACCAATCAGAACTTTGGTGTTTTGTATCTTTCCCCCACAGCATTCAGCTGAGCTCAAACTACAAAAGCCGCATCTGCAGCTTGCATGCTAGTTGAGGATTGTCCTGTGAACACTTGCATATAGCTGAAAGATGGCTCCGGCACCAGCCAGCGGAGATATGAAGCAGTGTATTTCATGGACTACTCTAGGAAAGGGTTTCACCAAATATGTCGCGGTGCAGCTGACGGTCGTTTCTTTTCCTGCGTGTACACACAACCTACAATAATCAACAACGAGTGGTCACCTTTATGAGCTAGAAGGATTGCTCTACCCTGTATACGCTTATGTTCTATAGCTGAAACCCAACGCATCGTTCCTTCCGTCTTGAGACCAGTGACGGCATGATGCGCCAGAGGCCTACGCAAATGGATGTTCCAGACCACTCACGCTTCATTTGTTCGTCAAGTCACCGATTTGTAGAGAATGGCTGACAGTGGATCACCCCGACTTGGCTGGCTGAAGTTCCGGAGAAGGTCATATTTATTCTCGCGAGCCACCGCACAAAGCACTTCTGTTTTATCCCCTCAACCTTCAACCATGGCTGCAACTAACGGTATCCCTCGTGGCACTGGCCCTAAGGAGGACACTTTCTATGAGCATCTGATCGATTCTTGGGGTATCAGCAACATCAAAACCCTAAAAGACCTTGCTAAGTACAAGCTGTCTGGAGGACTAATCGATGACAAGACATATTTGATGGAACACATGATCCAGTTAACAGCAAGTCATGCACGAGATGGCCCGGATGCTTTCGCCGACAGACTCACTGGTGATTTCCTCCACGAGCTCTGGGAAGACCTGGAACATCCTCCACACAGTTACCTAGGATACGACTATGTTTTCCGCAAGGCAGATGGTTCTAACAATAATATCCAGTGGCCACACATTGGTCAAGCAGGACAGCCTTATGCCCGATCAGTGCGTCCGAAGAAGATGCAACCTCCCAGACCCGACCCTGCAGTTGTCTACGACGCCGTTTTGAGACGAAAGACGTTCCGGCCACATCCCAACAAGATCTCGTCTGTGCTGTTTTATGTGGCTTCGATCATCATTCACGATTGCTTCCACACAAGTCACAAAGACTATGCCCTCTCCGAAACATCTTCATATCTGGATCTCTCACCTCTCTATGGATCAAATGATGAACAACAGCGCAAGATGAGAACTTTCGAAGGTGGCCGAATAAAGGCTGATTGCTTTTCTGACAGCAGAATTCATGGTTTCCCACCAGGCGTTGGAGTGTTACTGATCATGTTCAATCGGTTCCACAACGATGTTGTGGAGAATCTTGCCAGTATTGACGAAGGTGGCAGATTCTCGTCTATCAGATCTGGAGCCAAAACAACCGGTCTGACGCCCTCGGCAGACCAAGAGAGAAATCTCACCCCAGAACAGCTTTACGACGAAGCACTATTCCAGACCGGACGTCTGGTCACTTGCGGACTCTACATCAACATCGTGCTTCAAGACTATGTCAGAACTATCCTAGGCTTGAATCGATCCGACACCCTATGGAACCTTGATCCTCGCGCTGACTTTCGCAACCAGGGGACCCCCCAAGCTGGTGGCAATCAGGTTTCCGCGGAGTTCAGTCTTGTGTATCGATGGCATTCCTGCGTCTCGAAGCGTGATGAAGCTTGGACTGACACGCTTATCGACGAGGTCAAGAACTTTCCAGAAGGCAGAAACTTGATGGAGAAGATGGCGGGATGGGCGGACAACTTGGCAAAGACAGCTCCGGAAGATCGCAAGCTCGAAAAGCTCCATCGAGACCCAAAGACTGGACGTTACTCGGACGAACAGTTATGTCAGATCTGGGTTGACAGTGTCGATGATGTTGCTGGTGCGTTTGGTGCTGAGCATGTTCCAGAGAACCTGATGTTTGTGGAGGTTCTCAGCATGTAAGTTCGGCCTTACCAGTCAGGACTCGTCTAACCCGAACAGGATGCAAGCAAGACGTTGGAATCTTGCTAGTCTGAACGAGTTCCGTGAATACTTTAAGCTTACGCCACACAAGACATTCGAGTCAATCAATCCCGATCCACACATAGCCGATCAGCTCAAGAGATTGTATGGACATCCTGACAATGTCGAGATCTACCCCGGTATCGTTGTCGAGAGTGCGAAGGAGTCCATGTCACCAGGTAGTGGCCTGTGTGCTAGCTGGACAACGTCTCGAGCCATCCTTGCTGACGCCGTAGCACTTGTTCGTGGCGACCGATTCTATACCGTCGACTACACTCCTAACAATCTCACCAATTGGGGCTTTCAAAGAGCAAGTTCCGACCAAAACATCAGCTACGGTGGAGTCTTCTACAAGCTCGTGCTCAATGCCTTCCCCGACCATGTTCAGAAGAACTCTACCTATGCTCATTACCCTCTAGTGAACCCTGGCGAGAATGAGAAAATACAGAAGACATTGGGCCACTACGACAAATACTGCTACGGGAAGCCGGAGTACCGCTCTGTGGTTCATGACACGCTGGACCAAAGTTCTTCAACGCCATTGCAGGCCGCCAGGACGGGTATGCAGAAGGTCCAGCAGAAGATGACTTTCGCTGAAGCTGTCATGAAGAACGGAGAGTGGAAGGCAATCACCGAGAAGTTCTACATGATAGAGCTCGAAAAGAAGTGGAAGAACGATCAGTATCAGCTTGGCAGTTGGCAGACTATTGATGTGGTAGATGTCCTGAATGAAGCACATCTGGAATACATCAAGAGTGTGCTAGGCATACCGCTTGGTGAGGACTGGAAGGAGACTCTTGCTCAGGTATATGACACGGCCTTCACTGTCGATACTGCACCCCATGCAGTGTCACATGGTTTTCGCGATACAGTAAATTCGATCAGTTCGTACCTGCGCGGGATCAAAGGCCCTGAGCTGGGTGAACCTGCATTAGCGAAGATGAAAGAGGTCAACGGTCGTGATGCTAGTGAGCAAGGGTGGCACGATGTATTGCCGACGTCAGCTTTGGTCTTTACCACACTCTCAAGGACGACTGCACGTGCTGTTGAGAGCCTCTTCGCTGACAAGGGCAGCCAGCCAGCCGACACCATTGCTGCGAGATCCGGAGACAAGATCGTTGTCACCAACGTGAAGGATGTTCAAAACCCAACAGCCGATGTTGTGTTTGCGCAAGGCGTGGCGGAGATTGCCAACAAGGTCATTCTGAGCATTGCCACAAAGGTGAAGCCGGAACGGATGCCCGGAGCTCAGGGGAAGATCAAGACTATCACCACTTCCAATGGGGAGGTAAAGTACCTGAATGCTGTAGAGAGCGAATACGTGGCATTCCCGATTGCGATGAAGATTAGGTGGAAGAAGTAGGGTTTATGCGGAGGTTCGTGTCACACATCGGTTTTATGTAGGACTGACAGGCCTGCGAACTGGTAAACTTGTAGATGAGATCAGAGTCTAGTCGGAGTTTTGGGGGTATTAACAGTTGCAACTCTGCCTTGGTTGCTGAACGCTGTCTTTATCGGACTTGCTCATGGGCGGCATGCCAATCTTAGCTATGGGTTCGCCATCCACAAAGGTCTCAACTTTATCAGGGTAGAAGCATAACTAGCAAATGATTAGCACTTCTCGGCATTGAGGAGTTCGGGTGTCAAGCACTTACCAGTCCCTTGATTGCTGAGCTCTCCACCGTCGGATTCTCATACCACCACACGACATCCTTATACTCCTTCCCATCAATGACCGCATCATAGTAGCTCGCCGACCCCTTATACGGACAGCCCGTCTTCGTCTCACTCGGCCTCAGCAGAGTAAAATCCACCGCCGTAGCAGGCACATACCACCTGCCGGGAAAATTCGTCTCCCACAGACTCATCACGCCGCCTTCGGTGCCCGTGTCCGCGAGCGTGCGCCCCTCCAAAGTGACCTTGACATGGCGCCCGCTCGGCAGCACATCGACGCGATGGAACGGGTCCTTGGGATGATAGTGGATCTGGGCCTGCTCCTCGAACCAGGCGTCCAGATCCCTAAACTCGAGCTTCACGTAGCCGGCCAGCTCGCTGTTGAAGCTGTCCGGCACGATCAGCGCGGCGATGGTCTTGTCGCCGAGCGTGAGCTTGCACGTGCTCGACTGGATCCCGCTGATGGCCGCGTCCTCGGTGAACGTGGCGTGCTCGGTGAATGCGGACCGCGGGATCCACAGCTGCGGGAAGTACGGGATTTCCCAGACCAGTTTGGCGGATGTGGTGGAGAAGAGCCATTGGGAGGCGAGCAGGGCGCGGATGCGTTTTTGCGTCGGCACGATTTTGGGGCGGTACGAGGCTTGCGGGTGGAAGAGCTTTGAGCCGAGTTCGGCGAGACGGGACATGGTTGGGTTGGGTTGGGTTGGGTTTCTGGGGGGGTGGGTTTGTGTGTATCTGGGAGGTGCCGGATGCAGCGGTGGTGGTGGCTCAGACGAGGCTTTGCGCGAGTCAAATAACGGGGGAACGTGGCTCAGGGTAATTGTGTTGAGGGACGAAGTCTGATGAAGTAGCACCAGTGGACGGGAAAGACACTACGATGTACAGTAGGAAGCATGATTTTAAAGGTCGTGGCAACCCTCATGCTGCTATGCGGAGATGGGTCTGGCCAATGAGCTCGGTCGAAGGGCGGTGCGGCTTGTGCCGACCGGCTGGTGAGTTCTTACTCCAGATGTGCGGCTGCAGTGGTCATTCGATGACGAGATGAAGTGTCTACGATATACTACAGCCAAAAGACAGCAGCGTTGCGGACAATCTGCTGGATCAGACGTATCTACCTAAGGGCAAGCCGGTGATGGAGAAGGTGGCCGCTAGACTTCTAGGTATTCGGAGGACCCCAGACACAATGTCAGCTGGGCAAAGAGTACCTAGACAAAAAACCCCTAGATGCAAGGACCACTGGCCGAAATCGAGTTCCAGTCTGTTTGTAGCAATCGCCTGAGGTCTATGTTACTTCTAGCACCGGCTTGTGGAATGAAGTGCAGCACCAGAGGGTTACTTGATAACGACGCTAACACCTTAGATGGCTAGCATCCTCGTTATCGATAGCTAGAGTCCCACTCTTGCTTCTCCCGGCAAGTCAGCCGCGAGGTTTTTCGAAAAAAAGTTGTAGCGAAGTCAGCCGTCGCCAGCCCATGTCAACAATCTGATCCAGTCCACTGCTGCACCAACAACATGTCTAAACACGCCAACAGTGACATTGACCTTGCTAAGAAGCGCAAAAGGAAGCATGCCAAGAGTGCCGTCGATGGGAAGACAGATAGCAAGAGGGTGCGACCCGTGAAAGAGGCCGCGGCACCTGCGCCTGTGCCAGAGCCTGCGAAGAAAAGACGCAAGACGAGTCACTCGAGCGACGAAGAGCATGAAGACAACGAGAGTGAGCTCCTCGATCTCGACGTGCAGAAGCAGAACATAGCCAATGTGGAAGATACGTCCGCGGGCAGCGATGACGAGGAGGAGTCGAAGCCAGATGGTGAAGAGCAGGACGACGAGGACGCAGACTCAGAACTCGAGACCACGGTCGACCTCCCCTCTGGTGCCCTCCAGCTCACCGAGGCCACAGATCTGCCCACCGACGGCGCCCCCTCTCTGCCAGGCACCGAATTTATACCCCAAGACTTCAGCCAACTGAAACTCGGCGAGAAGACTTCCAAAGCAATCGACGAGATGAAGTTCACTACCATGACCGAGATTCAACAACGAGCCATCCCTCCCGCCATGGCAGGTCGCGACATCCTCGGTGCCGCCAAGACTGGCTCTGGCAAGACCCTCGCCTTCCTCATCCCTGCCGTCGAAATGCTATCCGCTCTCCGCTTCAAGCCACGCAACGGCACAGGTGTGCTGGTCGTATCGCCAACACGCGAGCTTGCCCTTCAAATATTCGGCGTCGCGAGAGAGTTGATGCAGTTCCATTCTCAGACATTCGGCATAGTCATTGGTGGTGCAAACCGAAGAGCAGAAGTAGAAAAGCTCACAAAGGGTGTCAACCTGCTCATCGCGACGCCTGGCCGACTGCTGGACCACCTACAAAACACCCCAGGCTTTGTCTTCAAGAACTGCAAGGCGCTGGTCATCGACGAAGCTGACCGCATCCTCGAAGTCGGTTTCGAAGACGAGATGCGCCAGATCATCCGCATCCTCCCCAAAGAACACCGCCAGACAATGCTCTTCTCCGCCACCCAAACCACCAAAGTCGAAGATCTAGCTCGCATCTCCCTCAAGCCAGGCCCCCTCTACATCAACGTCGACCACTCAAAGGAGCACAGCACCGTCACCGGCCTCGACCAAGGCTACGTCATCTGCGACTCGGACAAGCGCTTCCTCCTGCTCTTCAGCTTCCTCAAGCGCAACCTCAAGAAGAAGATCATCGTCTTCTTCTCCTCGTGCGCCTGCGTCAAGTACCACGCCGAGCTCCTCAACTACATCGACCTGCCCGTGCTCGACCTCCACGGCAAGCAGAAACAGCAGAAGCGCACCAACACCTTCTTCGAGTTCTGCAACGCCAAGCAGGGCACCCTGATCTGCACCGACGTCGCCGCCAGAGGCCTCGACATCCCCGCCGTCGACTGGATCGTGCAGTTCGACCCCCCCGATGATCCACGCGACTACATCCACCGCGTGGGACGGACGGCGCGCGGCGCAAACGCCAAGGGCCGCAGTCTGATGTTCCTGCAGCCGAACGAGGTCGGCTTCCTCAGTTACCTGAAGGAGGCAAAGGTGCCGATTGTGGAGTACGAGTTCCCCTTGAAGAAGATCGTGAACGTGCAGAGTCAGCTCGAGAAGTTGATTGGCCAGAATTACTATTTGAACAAGGTATGTCGAGTCTCGGCCTCCGCTTGCGGTGGTATGTCAGTCAGTCATGTAATGCTAACATTCTGTGTGCACAGTCGGCGAAAGATGCGTACAGGTCGTATCTGCAAGCTTATTCCAGCCACAGCTTGAGGTCGGTCTTCGACGTCAACAAGTTGGACCTGGTCAAGGTCGCCAAGTCGTTTGGGTTCCAGACGCCGCCGAGGGTAGACATCCAGCTGGGCGCGAGCATGGCGCGGGACAAGAAGCAGGGCCGACGCACGTTCGGCAGCCAGCCGCAACAGGGCAGGAGTGGCGGTGGCCGTGGCGGCGGCATGAAGTTCAAGAGGAAGTGGGATGGGGGCGACTGACACACGTTGAAGTCAAAGAGGGAACCGGGGGTCAACGGCTAGTATTGTAATGCTATCATGCTGCTTGGGTATCTATCTTCGCATTATCATGTCCGAACCATTCTGCAAATCGTACTCCAAATCGTTTCCAAGGTTTTGTCCGGTCTCTTGAGGACGAGGATCCTGGCCCTTGTATTGCGATGCGTTGTGTGGGATCGGCACGTTCATGCCGCCAGCGCCTAGGAGATGTTGCGTTAGTCCATGCACGCAGCAGTCACAAGGCAGGAATTCCAAGGAGTCTTACCAGTTGTTTGGGGTGCGCCATGTCTGACTGCACTGCGGAATCGTCGAACTTCATCGAGGATCATCTTTCGCATTTCCGCGACTTCTTCGACCACCTCAAATGAGAAGTCAAAAGGGGTCGGACAGGCAGGTTCGTCCGACGCATCGTGCCAGATGTGGAGATAGCGGTGCTCGAGCGCGTCCTCGACCGAGATACGCGATGACGGGTCAAAGGCCAGCATGCGGTCGAGCAGATCAAGGGCGTCCGGGTTGGCCTGCGGGAAGAGCCTTGTGAAGGGGACCTTGGGCATGTACGGCAGATTCCGGACATATTCCTGCGCTCGTGGAGAGCCTATCCTCGAAAGAGTCTCTTCATTGGGCGTCCCGAGGTAGTGCAGGATCTGGTTGAGCTGATCAACATAGTCCCGGCCCTTGAAGAAGGGACGCCCTCCGAGAAGTTCTGCGAGGATACAGCCGACCGACCACACGTCGATAGCCTTGGTGTAGCTCTGGAAACTCAACATGATTTCCGGTGCTCGGTACCATCGAGTTGCGACATACTCGGTCATGTAGCCGGCGTTCTCGTCGGGATCCTGAGAGAAGCCTCTCGCTAGACCAAAGTCACAGATTTTCAGCTCACAGTCTGCATTGACTAGCAGGTTGCCAGGTTTCAGATCTCGGTGAAGGACGTTTGCAGAGTGGATGTACTTCAAGCCACAAAGAATCTGGTAGATAAAGGACTGGAAGTGAGCATCTGTCAGAGGCTGGCCGGACCTGATGATAGCAGCCAGGTCACATTCCATCAGTTCTTCGTAGAGGTAGGTCTCGTTGAAGTTGTCCGGGCGGGGAATGTCCATGTCGTAGAGGCATGTGATGTTTCGGTGGCCTCGAAAGTGCTGTAGCAGCTTGATTTCTCGCAAAGCGCGCTTGGCCAGGATCTTTTTGCTGAAGACGTTGGTCACCTTCTTGATAGCCACGCCTTCACCAGTCTGAGCATTGGTAGCAGAACTGGCCCCATTAGTCTGAAGCGTCGTGGTTGTGTCGGGTGCCAACGTACCATACTATTCCATATGCACCCTGTCCCAGCTCTTTCGTGACTGTGTACTTCTCGTCCACGATGAAGTCCTGGTTGAACACCTTGAAGACCTTTCGGCCTGATAGATCACCCATGGTTGTTCAAGCCGGTCGAGGTCGTGGACGTGGGAGCAATGGCGCGTGACGAGAGTTATATTGTCAGTACTGCAACTGGCGGTCCGGCCTCAGCTGAAAGTGACCAACTTTCTGAAGTTCGGTGGTGACACACGGCGTGAGCGAAGGACTCTCGGCCTGCCGCCTGACAATTGGTGCTGCAAGATGAGGTAGTGAGGGGTTGCCTGACAGTCAAAGGTGTTGGACGCCCTTTGTTCAAGCGAGTGACTTGTAGATGCAGCCGGCCGCGAAGGAAGGGAGTTGGTAACAAAGGCAAGCCTGGTCAACCAGCAAGGGAGTGTCCAAACATATTCACGAGGAAGTTCCTCTTCACAGCATGGACTGCGGACAAGATCATCAATTCAGCCCCAGGCGCTTACACGAAAGTACCCACGATGTAGCGGCATGGTGATTGAGGGGCAACCGACCCTTGCACTCCACCCTCGAAATGAGCGAGGCTGAAACAAGAAAGTGTTGTCGCCTTTGTGCTTAGCTAGTGTGGCCAATCACGTTGGCTATTCCTTCCGAAACTCGTGCCTAGACTTTTGATCATCACATTCTCGGCGGGACCGTGCGCTTAGTCGGCGGTAGCGGCGATCAAAGGTATGCCGTGTCGCTAAACGTGCATTGCGTGCTGTCGGCCACGGACCACCATGGAAGAGCTGCAGACCCGTCATAGAAAGGAGCAGAAAGAGCTCCAAGGTAAGATTACCTCGAAGAAGAAGAATGCCACCAAGAAGACGAGAAAAGGCGTCAATGACGAATGTGACCGCTTAGAGCAAGAGTTGAGAGAGCGGCAGCAAGCTGAAATACAAGCTTTGGTGCCTAACGATCTTGAGACTGAGACGGCAAAGCTTGACTTGAACAGCGAGCAATTTGCGGTCGTAGCAGAGAGTGATCATGTCAAGAAGGGAGCCAATGGCTCGGCGCCACACGCGACAGACGATGATCCTGGGCATCAGGAAGACACGGACTCAGCCTCTCAGCCGAGACTGAAAAAGCAAAATCGGCAAAAAGCACGACTAGCCAGGAGAGCCGCAGAACAGGAGGCTCAAATGGAAGCCGCGGCAGAGGAAGCAGCGAACATGCCAGATCAGAGACAGCAGGAACTGTCCGCAATGAGAAAGCAAATGGAAATCCATGGCCTGACGGAGACGATGATTCGGCCTGATGGTCACTGCTTGTATTCTGCCTGCGCCCACAGCATTGGTACAAGCAAAGCGTCGGATTATCGACATGTGAGAACCGCGGCAGCAGAGTTCATGACTTCGCATTCCGACGATTTCGCGCCTTTCATGGAAGAGCCGATCGAATCATACACGCACAAGATCAAGGATACGGCAGAATGGGGTGGTCATCTTGAGCTGCAGGCAATAGCTAGAGCTTTCACTGTTAACATTAACGTACTGCAAGCGAGTGGCCACGTCGAGCAGATCAAGCCAGAGCAACCATCAGATAGGGAGATATGGCTGGCGTACTACAAGCACAGCTTTGGCCTTGGCGAGCACTACAATGCTTTGCAAAGGGTCTCGGCAGGATGAAGGCAGCTCAAGTGACTGGAGGTCATGCCACAGCTCTAGCCCTACCGATGGCGCCACACTGAGATATAGTCCGCGACCGTGCCGTCAGCATGCTTGCCAATGTTATGTGTGTCAGCCGGCTGCCAATACCCGACCCGTTCCAGCGCTCCGGGGCCAGATTCGGCGAAAGGCTGCATTCGTACCTCGCCGTTGTCGTTGTAGGGCACATCCTCACCTGGATGACTTAGATGCTCCATGTACGCCTTTGAGGGAGAGGAAAAGGGCGGTCCACCACCGTTGGCTGGCTTCGTCGTGGGAAACTCGAGACATATCAGGTTTGCTTGAGGGTTCGGCGCGAGCAGTGTCGACATGCGCTTAGCCCACGCAGGCCGCATTGAGGGTTGCATAGCGCAGAAAAACTAGCCTTCGTGTCAGTATCCCCGACTGATATGTACGACCAAGTGACTTACAGTGTAGTCATAGATTAATTCGAAAACACCCTCCTTACCATGCTCACCAAGTCCAGCTTTTTCCAGCCAATCGTCAGCATAGAAGTCACCTTGCACAAATTTCCTGCTCCCTTTTCCGAGCGTGTCGTCCTTGGCTTTATACAGGTCGTCGCTCTCAGTCTCACTTGCATACGTCTCGCACGCTTCGACTGCTTTGGAAGCATATTCTAACCCTACAACATCATATCCATAGGCCTGCAGAAGCATAACATCGACACCTCGACCACAGCCGGGGACTAGAGCTCGTTTCCTGCGAGTCGTACCATCTGGTAACACAAGCTTAGAACTCCCCACCACAAGTGCATGATTGTTGAGTGCGTCCGTCAAGGCTGGAGATGGCACCATCCGATCCCAAGGAAGGAAGTCGCCAGCCTCCCACAGCTTTGCCCAGCCTTCAGTGTATTTCGTGCCTGAGTGCCCCGCGAAATGATCACGCATCAGTGTGCGCGAATCCTGTAATGGCAGGTCGCGTTGTGGTTTGCGAGTTGCAGTGGGCATGGTCGCCATGTCTGGATCGTTGTGCAGATCAAGGTGAACAAGTGAATAGTCCTTTGGCCGAATTGAGCTCGCAAAACGATTGTGCCTGCAGGAAGATGCTGACAGCCGTTGTTGGAATTCTAAAAGCTTCCGGAATGTCCTTGTCGTGGAGGTCATCGACAGATCGAAGGATTAGATATCAAATAGCTAGGCAAATCGTCATGTAAGAGCTCGGGGCTATGCCACCACTCGGAGCTTGCAAAGGTTTACAGTGCTGCTGTTACTGCGGTCAGGACCGTCTTCATACCTTTGACAGTGGCGTTCAGGCTCATGGGAGGTCTCTACATCAACATCCTCGCTAAACCTTCTCATCGATAAGGTGCCTGACCTAAGCCCTCAGTCAGCGCCAAACACGTGACAGCTCCATGCGCTCCACGATCCTCGGCACGTGTTCCTCAAAGCAAATCTCAGTACAGCAAAAAACCCCAAAAAACAATCGACAGCCCGGATTCGCTGGTCGTCACCGACCCAACTACTAACGAGCCGACGCAAGGCTTGACGATGGGTGATCGAACGGGAACCCGTATATTCCTGGCTCTATGATCGATTGCGAAGGAAATGTGTGGTGAAACAATATATATTCTGTGTTAAGGCAGCATGTGGTGGTGCCAACCTGAGATATGTCTGCCTATCAGCCTGTCAGCCTGAGGCCTCACGCCTGCAAATGACGTACACCCCGAAGGTGGCCCAGGAAGCAAGTCAGGTCTCTCTCCATGATTGCACATTCTATATCTTACATCCATAGCATCACAACGCCCTGACACGACACAGCTGGATCTGCGGTCTCAAGCTAGATACTAACACTATGCAAGTACCCAACAGCATAGGTGTATCTCGATTGTGGCCTCAAAGGAGTTGAACCTCGGCTAGTTGGACCTCAATTCTTCGTTGTGCGAAAGCATGGGTCGTACCCCAGATTTGCGATTCTTCGGCGTGTATCTCGTCTGGCCGAAGTCACTTCTCCTAGCACGGGAAGCGGCACACTTCTGCATGCCACCATTGGCTGGCGTACGCGTTTTCTTTGTGATGTGGGGAAGACATACGCTGCGTCCACGGACTCGTCGCTCATCACCGCGAGGATGGTCCTGCTAACCAAGTCGAGATTATGAGTTGCCATGTGCTTGAAGGAGACTGAAATGCAGTCGAACACTGACCTGCGTTCTGTGTGCTAGAGCCTTGACACTGTCCATCTGCCTACAGCGTAAAGCCAGTCCATGCTACAAGCGCCCTCGTGATGCTAACCTGCAGGGACTTGCCTCGTACTACTCACACTCACATACTCTCAAGGATATCCTATGGCGGAACGATCGGGCCAAATTGAGCCATCAACGCTAGACACGGTCATTGAGAATGAGAAGCACACCGCTGTACAGGGTATCAGGGAAGAACCACTCAACAAAGAAGAGCAGAGGTCTTTGAGCCACGATGGCGCGCAAACGGAAACAAGCACAAGAGTAGATGGAGAGTCAGTACAACAAGAACGCCCAAACTTAGAGCGCTTAGAATCGGTGAAGCTGCCTCTGGTCAAGGTGCCACGCTCCGAAAGGCGAGGGCTCTTTGCACGCTTCGCTGCAATTCCAGAAGTCACCGAGCCACACCATTACCCCAATACCACGAAATGGCTCATCACCTTCATCGTGGCTATCTCGGCCGCCGCCGCCCCAATGGGAAGCGCTATCATACTGCCCGCGCTCGACCAAGTTGGTGACGAGCTGCATGCCAGCCCGGCGGTCACGAACTTGTCAGTGGCTACCTACATGATATCCATGGCAGTCTGGCCTCTCTGGTGGAGCAACTTCTCGGAGATGTTTGGCAGACGCACCATATATCTCAGCTCATTCGCTATGTTCATTGTCTTCGGTGTCCTTAGTGCAGTCTCCAAGAACATTGCTATGCTGATCGTGATGCGCATGTTCAACGGTGGTGCTGCAGCGAGTGTTCAAGCTGTCGGCGCCGGAACAATAGCTGATGTATGGGAATCCTTCGAGCGTGGCAAGGCAATGGGCTACTTCTATCTAGGCCCACTACTGGGTAATCCCTACCGAAAGTGTTGAAAGCAACCAGTGGCTAATGTTACCTCAGGACCATTACTTGCCCCGATAATAGGTGGTGTATTAGGCGAAACACTCGGATGGCGTGCCACGCAATGGGCGCTTGCCGTCTTTGGTGTGGTTGTCTGGATAATGATATTCTTCGCCCTGCCAGAGACACTCAAAGCAACAAAAGACTTTGCCGCAGAAGCTACGACGGAGGACACCAGTACTCCACGTCGGCCGCAGCTTAGTCGAACATCAACCCGGGAGGCAGTACAGCAGAGGTCCAAGCAGTATGCCAGGGTCTTGCGCATGATGTTTCTGGATCCACTGCGAGTGCTCGGGCACCTGCGATTTCCGTTGGTCTCGCTTTGTGTGTACTATTCAGCGATCACGTTCGGCAGCCTCTACGTCCTGAATATTAGCATACAATACACCTTCGAGAAGCCGCCGTACGATTTCACAACACTGATTGTGGGTCTACTTTGTAAGGCCACGTTTATCTTCCGTATCGACCCCACTAACCTGTGTTATAGACATACCCAACTCACTGGGCTACATTCTGGCTGCGCTGACTGGAGGTCGCTGGATGGACAAGATCATGGCACGTGAAGCCAGAAAACGCCAGAAGGACTCACAGGACCCAATTATTCTTCTTCCAGAGGACCGCATGCGGGAGAATGCGTGGCTGGGTGCTCTGATCTACCCAGCAGCACTGATCTGGTACGGATGGACAGCAGATTTTGGGATCCTTTGGATCGTCCCTGTAAGTACACAACCCGACCAATGCAGCCTCGATCTCAATCCAGTTGCAAAAGATGCAGGAACAATCGAGCACAAACTAATAGATGACAGATGGTAGCCAACTTCTTCTACGGTATAGGTAGCATGCTGATCTTCGCCATGTCTACTACCATGCTTACGGAGTTCATGCCACAGAAGTCTAGCTCAGGCGTTGCGGTGAACAACTTCTGCCGAAACATTCTGTCCTGTATTGGCACTATTGTAGGTGCGCCGTTGATCGGCGCCATTGGTAATGGATGGCTCTTCACGATACTAGGGCTTTGGACATTGAGTAGCGCATCAGTCATCTGGGCCGTGCGGCGTTTTGGGCCGAAATGGCGGAAAAGTATGGATCAGGCGCTCGGCTAAAAACGGCTGTCATGTCTGGCACGTTCACGGCACGGCAACATGCGTTTCCATGTGTTTCAAGAAGGACTTGTTGACAATTTTGATAGGCACCCTGATTAGATGTCAGGCACAACCGAGTGAGCCCTGTTGACGCTCAGTATCCAGTTTCGCCTAATGTGCCGATGCGGAACTTCACTTGCTCCAAGTGTTCAACTGGGGTCATTCGTCCTAACGATTGTGCTCTACTGTGGATCGCGTAGCTCAGCAATGATGACCGTGACTGGTTTGACGGGTTCTAGAAGCCGCCACTACCAGCCTATCAAGCTATATTCGATTCTCTGTGCACACCTATCACAAAGTCCGATATACTGTCATTCGATCGAGACTGTGTTGCATAGTGAGGCAACCATTCAGTGCTTGCGGATTAGGTCGAAACCTCTGCCAACCCGTGCTGGGTCAGGCTGCTCAGGTTCGGAACGGAACGTAAGACCCCACTTGCCAGAAGCTAATTTGAGCTTTCCGTGAACTGCCTCTGCTGAAGAGAGAACTTTCAGGTCTTCGCTTACCCACGTAACTCAGAGTCTGCAGATATAGTCTCGGTCTAAAACCACCGTTGTAGTCAAAGACGAGCTACAGCCTTACACGGCGGTGAACCCAAGTAGTTGTTGGCACAAATACCCAATCAACGACTCAAATTTGGGCATCGATCTCCATTCATACGCGTCCTGACCAGACGCCTCGAAGGTTTGCAACTGATGTCAGAGACTCTTCCACTATGCCTTAGCCATTGTCAGTACCTCATGCAGGTCGACCTCAACACACTCTTGACCTGTCGCCTGAGGTTGGTAAGAGGTGCACGCCAAGTGCCTGGTCACTCGGGAAAGCTTCTGACGTTTCTGCGACGTGGACCAATGGCAGCTGCAGCACTTGTGACAATTGGACGGCAGTCAGTAGTGATGGCTATTATTTACAGTTATAGGTTCATGCCTCATGCCTTGCGCGTCGATAAGGGTCTCGGCCATGTTCACGAATGTCTGTACAACCAGCTCACAGCTTTGACCATTGACAAGGCAATCAGTGAGATTGAATTCGAAGTCCAAGCATGGATCGAACACCAGACCCTTCAGCACCTTTAATTATCCTACAGCTCGTCACATTCAATCCTTTATTCCTTTGTGGCTGCACTGGCAAGTACTTTCTACAAAGCCTGTAAAGCAGCGTCACGTTATCCGAGCCCGATCTGTTCGCATTTGCTGTGGCTATCTTTTCCAATCACAGCCTTTACACCGGATAGGTGGTATTACCTCCATCCGACGTTTCTCCAGATCCTGCACCACCCCAGATCTGTAAAACCCTATTGTCACTCCGACATTAGCCGTCCATGGGTAAAAAGAACAAAAGGAAGGCGAAGCCCATCGCATGGGCTGAAGACCTCACTGAGAATAACACTATTCAAGATGCCTCGGCGGAAGGGCAGCCAGAACAAATTTCAGTATGCTGAAGCTCCTGTTTTCAAATATCAAACCTTCGATCGTGATACACGAGAAAGTCTCGCGTATCATCAGAACCCTATCTTCCCGAGCCGACCTATCCTGTTCAGTGACCGGTTCACTAATTCAAGGATCCAGTTGGAACAACCTGTTGTTCTTGATGACTCGGAGCCAGCACCACTAGAACGAAAGCCAACAGATGAAGGTGGGTCATCATCCCTTACTTCTGGGTCAAGCAAACTAACGGGTGATGAAGGCTATGTCAGCAGCAACGAACCTCCTTCTCCATCACCATTAAAGGCTGCTATGGCCCCTGATGTCTCATCTGTGACAGAGGAGGAGGGTGATGACACTGAACCAATAGCCACAAGTATGCTGCAGTCTCCTAAGCCTCTTGAGAGACGCTTACGAGTCTCCCTAGACTCCAAGTCAACATTAGACTTGTCCGAGGTTGGTGAAACAGACCTCGAAGGCGAACCAACGCCGGTCATTGAGATGCCTGAACCCGTGCTTGAGCTGCCAGAAGAGGAGGAAGCTGCTGCTCCTGTTGGAGAAGAGAATGTGAACACGACTGGTGAAAAGACTGTCGCAGACAAAGAGGATGAAACACTGCCACCTGTACTAGACCCATCTACTCTTGCAGCGGATAACGAGGGTGAAGAAGCAAGTACAGATATGCAAGTCGGACCGGTTCTAGAAGGTGACGAGAACGACAATGACTTGTTCGAGCCTTCTAATCTACCAAGTACCGACGACCCTGTTGTGGTAGAGGATTTGGAGGAAGCGGTTGAAGGAGCAAATGACGAGACTTCTGGGGAGCCCCATGAGCCCGGCGAGAACAGCCTGACAGACAGTACCAAGCTTGGGAAAGATGACACCGAAGTTGAAGAAGATTCTGAACTAGTAGACAAGGCCGAGAGTGCCGAAGAGGCAAAAAAGGACATCAAGACCGCTGCAGAAGAATCACCGGAATCACTCACGAACGACGACGACGACGACTTGCTTGGTCATACAGACGGCATTGCTGCCGATAAGATCCAGGGAGAGGACGCAGGTATTACTGCCGAAAAAGCTGATAAGGACGCCCGCGAGGTTCCTCAAGCGGCCGATGAGAGTTCTGAGGAAGCCAAAGTGACAGATGAAGTGCTGGCTGTTCCAGATGAGAAGGTTGAGGAGCCTGCTGAAAGAGATAATGCACCAAACGCTGAAGGCGAATTAGCATATGACATTGATGCCCCTGGGGCTGTCGCGGAGGAAGCAGCACCAGACGCTTCGGCAGAAGCTACAACGGAAGACGAGCTTAGCGTTGATGCAGGTACTGAAGTAGACGTGCCTGAGGCTGAAGCCACCATTGAATCAGCGGATGCCGGTGCAGCTGATGCGGAAGACAAGAATGTCACCAAAGAGACGCCAACGGATCAAGAGACGATAGAAGAGCCTGCGAAAGAAGAGCCGACTGAGAACGAAACACCTAGCGCTATCCCAGAGGATGACTCACCTGAGGTTGAGCAGGAGGCAGGACAGCAACCAGAGCCGGAACAAGCAGCAGCGGAAGACTTTGGGTTAGGTCCCGAGGCAGAAGCCGCAGCTGAGGTCGAGGAGACTGTTAGCCCTCTGGCCGAAGTAGAAGCTGAGACAGTGACGGACCCTGACCCGGGATCAGAAGCTGAAACAGAAGCCGAGCCCGAGTTCGCACTCGAGTCCGAGCCTCAAGAAGAGGTCGAAGCTGCTACGGCAGCCAATTTTGAACGCGAAGCGGAACTAGCGGCGGCAGATGAGGCAGAGCTCAAAACACCTACCGAGGTCACCCCAGGGCTGGAGCCGGAGCCAGAGCAGGATGCAGAAGCCCAAAAAGACATCCACGGTGCGAATACAATTGCAGTACCCTCAGCTGGAGTCGCATCAGCAGTTGCAGTACATGAGATCAAGAAGCAAAAGGACAAGAAGCGGGACAAATATCGGGAGCGTGAGCCCACATCTTCCACTACCACGACTAAAGATGGCAAGCACAAGTTGGAGCGGTCTAAGGACAGGTACAAATCCTTCAACTCGGCTGTGGCAAGACAGATCGAGAAGGCCAAAGAGGAACGTGGTCGACGGCACGAGACCGACGACTACAAGGAAAGACTTCGCCGACGCCATGAGGAACGTGACGCAAGAGGTGCGGAAGAGGCGGAAGAGCGACGCAAAAGACGATCAGCTGAGCAAAAAGCAGAAGAGACCAGGAGGGCGTATGAAACAGCAATGAAGAAGAAGGACGGCTTGAGACGCGAGGCTGAGAAGCGAGAAAGCAGAGAATCCGAGCGTAAACACAGAGGCGAAGAAGATGAACGCATAGCTCGCGCAGTGAGCTACAAGCATCCTACCGTACAGGGCAATTCGGCAAGAAGGTCAAGCAACGGATCCGATCGTGATCGACCTGCACTTCTCAAGCGAATCACGACAGGTGGTGAATCTGATACTGGGGGACCGCTGCTCAAGATCAACATGGCGAAGGCTGGTGGCTACGATCCGCCAAACATACCGCGAAGCTCGGCAGGATCACCTCCTCGAAGCTTAAAATCTCCTCTGCTCACGAGAACGCAGACCGATAACGATTCGACCTCTAGTACCGACATTGATGGCCATCGTCGGCATCGACACAGAAGACGACATCACGATCGTCATGGCACAAGAGAAGAGTCAATCGAAACGAGTAGCCGGATGGAAGGAGACGGCAGAATAGTTACACAGGAGAAGCTCATCCGCCGGGTCACAAGTAACGACAAAGAGTACTACGACGAATCTCCTGGCAAGAAACTCTGGAGAAAGGTGCAGCAGGCTATTAATGCCTGAGTGGCCGACATACTGTCATCAGAAACAAATTTCCATTCTTCTTCTGGGTTAATTGCGACACAGTCACTACCGTGTATATTCATTTCTGATCAGCACAGCGATGGTGTTGGATATCGGCGCAGGCGGTATATTGTACCATCATCTCTAAATACCTTGAATGTGGATAGAGGTTGAATGTGTACGGCATCATGCTAATATTGACACAACCGCCTTACACGATATAGTATGTAACAACGGGCTGCCATCATCCATTCACGTGGCGTGGCAAGGAACAAGGTACCATAAAGGCATACTGAACTTGCACCAGGCACAGCATGTGTGTGAAATAGTAGCATAAAATATGAGTTACCACCAGTTTTAAGGATCCTTTTGCCCACTACTACACTCATCTGTGCTGTAGGCTTAGTTGTGCTTTGCTCGCAAGAATTCTCGGGAATATGAAGTTGTCACTAACTAAAGACATTAAACCTGAGGGCCTTCAGAGCTCCACCCCCGGGGACTTCCCGCACACCTTGCCACACGCGGGGTGTCTCTCGGCTACTTGCTAATGAGCTTCTACCGATCATCACCGTCTTTAGAGATCTTGACAGCTGTCAAAGAGGTACGCATCGCAGAATGGAGCTGTCAGCCACCTCGTAACACGGTGCGTACAGCACACGAGCCCGTAGATCTCCGCGATAATCCTCTGGCTATCATCGAATGACATGAGGGTGCATACTGTTTCGAGCTCGACGCATAGCGCCGCCGCTACACCCGACGATCGAGTCAGAGAATGCTGGCTAGAAGGACCATTTGGGGAAGCTGTACCAGTAACGCTATGAGCTAATCAAGGCTTGGCTGGGCACGGTTGGCTGTATTACTTTTCCGGCACGATTACTCCATGCTGCTAGGTTACACGAGTCAGTATGGTCCTTCTTGCCAGTGCTGTAAGCGAACTGCAGTGCGACTACGAAGCCGGCTAGAGGAACCTGCCGCTGCACGCTTCGACCACCACCAATCGAGCCAAATCCTGTTTCTAGGAGCCTCGCAAACTCTCGTTCTTGCATTATGTTCTATATGATGTGTGCGGAAACTGCGGGTGTGTCAGCCGCATGTGGATGTTCTCCAGGCGCTAGCGGCACCGAATCCTATTACTGTAAATCCTGGGTATATCAATTGAGCACATCTATGCGAGCGGTACGTCGTACCGTCGCTTGTTCTCAACCCTGGACACAGCTTTGTCGGGGAAAGAGTTAGCTCGTCCCAAAGAACCATGCAACCGCGTCCCGCTACTGACCGCAACCTTAAAGCCCCGAAGCAATCTTGATAAGCATATGTCAACACCGGGCCGTTCACGCATATTGATGCGTTATGGACGTGTCGTTGGCGGTCTTGTTGTACTGATAGTCAGATCAAATACGATACACAGAATGAAGGAGAGCGAAGGCTCACGGCGCTGGCGGTTGTCCTTTCTAGAAGGGGACTCAAAAGCCGCGTTGTGCTGCGCTGACGAAACACCTCAATTGAAGCTTCCCCATTTCGAGGACAAAAGGTAAACCCCTGACCAGTTGACGTGAGCGGCTTTAGCTTAACGGTCTTGCAGGCCGCTAGCATGTCTAGTGGTCACATAGCTTTCGGCAAAAGCTCTCCATTGACACGCAAGAAGGAGATCCCAACGCAGGGTTTCAGAGTTTCACCGGCTTCGCCCGGAGTAGATTAATTGCTCTGCCAATGTACCATTGATTCAATTCGTTTGCCCAAGATGAGGCTGATACGTGACGGAGCGGTCGAGGATGTAGTCCCAATGAGAGCATTTAGGCTGATCTCCTTCACTATGCTACGCAGATCACCTCTGTTGGGCAGAAATGAAAATGTCCAATGACGCCACGACATGCTATGTGGGGAGCTAATGCATCACCACGAACACCGTCCTGGCTCCAATTCCCTCCGGTCCAGGGTTCAGAGGTTCGAGGTGGCCAAGCCGACTACTCTACCCTATCTGTCACAATTTTTGATTGGATCGTAACAAGGAGCTTCACGGCTTTAGACTCTCTACAAGCCGAATACGATATCCGAGCTGTTAGCGGCTATGAGTAGAGTCAATACGAATGCCGTTGCAGGCAGCATGCTGTTCTGCCCTGCAGCTTGTATCGCCCAATCCTCAACTCATATGTGCTTGAGCGGAACCATCGCATGAGCCGACCACGTACAAGCGAGCACTATGTTAGCGACTGTCTGAGCATGCATTTACAGAGAGTAGCTGGTACGATCCGAGACTCACGTTGATGCAGAAATCCTGTTTGGTACAGAAGGCTCAAGACTCTATGAGCTCAGGTCCCGTATGTACGATCCGTGAGTACTTCGAATCGGGCTGTGATATTCCGACGAGCACTACTGAGGTCTTTCAGTAAGCGAGACCGAGGTGCAGTCTTCTGCGAGCAGCGAGCAGCGAAAGAGAATCGACTAATGTTAAGGGCGCTCCATATCATCCATGACTCGCTTCAAGTCCCTGCCCTGGATGTATTGAGAACCTGTTAGTGTAGGAGCGCGCTAGTGAAGCCTTCTTGGATGCAGGTATATATTCTTTATACAGCCAGTCCTTACTACAGAGCTGCATCAGACCTACATCCGAGACACGTCGGCAGTTCCTTGTAGATGGCAGAACGACATATCAAACACAGTCTTTGAGCTGTTCTACACACTTTCGTTCTTGGACGGTGGTACTTGTCAGCTAGGCAAATCACAGGCTCAGTTCTTGAAGGAATCGCCAACGGGCTGCCATCAAATCATAATCGAAACACAGGTGACCTCAGTCAGTGGGCGCCCCATAAAGCGCAAATAGAGCTAGACAGACGCACTGCAACATCTTCTCCCCTTGGGGCAAAAAGCCCTGGCCGCTGGTGAGTGCACCTCAGAACCTGAGCGCAATAAGTGTGCTGACGTCTAGAGCTTCCATTTTGGGAATCTCACACGATGGCAGCAGATCTGATGGAGACGACAGGCCCAATGAGAAAGGGGACAAGTAGTCGAAAGCCACTTCAATCAAGCGAACAGTCAAAACCCGTCAAAATACAACACTGCCGATGTGCAACGTACAACGTGCGCTGTGGCGATCCCAACAACAGACATTGCTGCTGTTCAAATATCCAGAAGAGTGCCTGTAGACGGCAATGTTCGTGTCTGTGTGCGCCGGCGGGTCGGATCTGAACGAACTAGAATATCAATCGGTGCGAGCCATGCTTTATCAAGAAGGGCATTTGACGTCGACTCGGCAGTGAAGTCAAAACATCCTCGCCTATGAAAGCTCATTGTTGGAGCGATGGGAGGGAGGGTAGACTATACTGTGCAAAGTATACAAGACATAAAATCAGTTGTTCTTGCATCTAGTATCATTTCCTGACTGATGGGTCAAAGGAAGAAACATGCACGGATCAGCATCCTCATGGAGGGTTGTGGACGCTATCGAATAGTGAGCGATGCGGCAGGAGCGCGTCGATTGATATCGATAAAGGACAGCGGAAAGTGGGTCTTTCGGGCTGTCACGTGAATGCTCCTTGGCGAATGCTCTTGCCGTTGGTATGAGTGAACGGGTGTAAGTGAAAGGACTGTGATCTTTGTTGCCCACTATTTCGCAACGCTATATCTCGAAACAAACTATTATACTCTCCACGACGAACTGACCGCGCTTCGCTTTGTTAGCCAGCACTTTGTCGCAATCCATCATACGACAGCTACCTACAATCCACACGCTTCTCGCAACCCTCGACCATTACCAAGGTCGCGCTCCTTGCCAAGTCGCGAATCAGAAGCTGCAGTTGACAGCTTGACGAACTCCACTCGTTCTGTAATACGTTTCCAGGGCAGTGACACGCTGAATTGCTCACAGACTCGAGCATCAAACTACAACCTTCACACAATGAGCGATTCGCTGGCGGCTCAGATGGGCCAAGCCTCGATCAAGGACGATACAAACTGGAAAGACAGCCTGAAAGCCCCGAACAAAGATGGCAGGCAACAGACTGAAGATGTGACGAACACCAAAGGCATAGAGTGGGAAGAAATGTACCTCAGCCGCGAGCTGATGATGGGCATATTCGAGGCGGGTTTTGAGAAGCCGTCGCCCATTCAAGAGGAGGCCATACCAGTAGCTTTGACAGGGAGAGACATTCTGGCAAGAGCGAAAAATGGAACCGGCAAAACTGCAGCTTTTGTTATACCAACCCTTGAAAGAATAAATGCGAAGAAGCCGAAGACGCAAGCTCTTTTGCTCGTGCCGACGCGAGAACTGGCACTACAAACCTCACAAGTCTGCAAGACCCTCGGCAAACACCTAGGCATCAACGTCATGGTCACCACTGGAGGCACAGGCCTGAAGGACGACATCATCCGATTAGGAGAAGCAGTACACATCATTGTTGGCACACCCGGCAGAATACTGGATCTTGCCAGCAAGGGAGTAGCAGACCTGTCAGAATGCGGCATATTTGTCATGGATGAAGCTGACAAACTGCTCTCTCCTGAATTCACCGTTGTAATCGAGCAACTGCTTTCCTTCCACCCCAAGGATCGCCAGGTCATGCTTTTCAGCGCCACGTTTCCCATGATTGTCAAGACTTTCAAGGACAAGCACATGCGTAATCCTTATGAGATCAATCTGATGGATGAATTGACCCTTCGAGGTATCACACAATACTACGCCTTCGTAGAAGAGAAGCAGAAAGTCCACTGCCTGAACACTCTCTTCTCCAAGCTCCAGATCAACCAGTCTATCATCTTCTGCAACTCCACGAACCGTGTCGAACTACTCGCAAAGAAGATCACAGAACTCGGATATTCCTGCTACTATTCTCATGCGAGGATGCTTCAGCAGAACAGAAACAAAGTCTTCCACGACTTCCGCGCCGGCGCCTGTCGAAACTTGGTTTGCTCTGACCTCCTCACTCGTGGTATCGATATTCAGGCCGTCAATGTGGTCATCAACTTCGATTTCCCCAAGAACGCTGAGACATATCTTCACCGTATTGGTAGATCTGGCCGGTTCGGTCATCTGGGTCTTGCAATCAACCTGATCAACTGGGAAGATCGGTTCAATCTCTACAAAATCGAGCAGGAACTCGGCACCGAGATACAGCCCATTCCATCTGAGATCGATCGGAGCCTGTATGTCTACGAGAACCCTGAGAATATTCCTCGACCCATGCCCACTTCCCAGCGAGGACAGCCGACAAATGGTTTCACTCAAGGCCAGCCTCAAGTAGGTCAGCCTCAACAATTCACAAATGCTCGCGGAGGTTACAACAATCGTGGCTATCGTGGACGTGGACGTGGCTCTGGGCGGGGTCGTGGACGCGGCGGGCAGTCAAACGGCATGCCTCAGCCAACTCAGGCATGATCTTGCACCGCAAGATTTTGGCCTGTGATGTTCTTTTGTTTTGCTTACGAAGATATGTGGCATGCATGAGCTCGGAGTTATTGTTCTTTGCCCGAAGTATTCTGCTTATGCTTGGGCGGATGGTTTGTTCGTCTTCTTCGACTTTACAGCGAGCCATTGTGTTTTGGATGGTTCTGTCGAGATTGTGTCAGGGTGAATTGCAATGACCCGTCTACCGTCTCCCAGCAGGCGGTTGTGGTGGAGTGTAGGCATGCTAGGCGCAATCTTCCCCGGCCTGTTTCTCACCAGGTCAACATTTGAATTTGCAATGTGTGCTATACGGCGGATATCACAGGCTTGATGCCCTAGTTTCTCGACGTTCTTTCCCGATCGTCTACGATACCCTTACTATGGTCGTGGCTCAACAACTTCTATTGCGACATAATCCGGCTCCGATCCCCTTCTCCAGGCCTACCGAAATGATGGATCAGACACATAACTCAGTCCTCCTATGTGTCACTCATCTTCGACTCTACAATTTCGACAGAAATGAATCCTGACTGCTCTTGTCGACCCCACAAGAGCGCATCACTAGAAAATCGACCTCGTCTACCAGATACTTGCGCAAATGGTCATATCATTCTCAACACTTTGTCACCCGCAACCAGACCTTGGTCGGCTGTCTATCCGTATCGACGATCATTTGAAGACAATCATTTGCAGGTGCTAGCAAAATCATATGTTCATGAAAATACCAAAAAAAGAATAGGAGGGAAAGCAGGAGCTTACACCACAGAGTGTCAAAGAGGCTCATCGGTAGAAGATCGGTCGCTGATTGTGCCATCCGTTGTGACTGCTTCGGCTGCTCACAGACTAAGGGCATATGCTTTGTGCCTGCTAGCTTGACAATACATGTCTTCCTCTCTGAAATCTGGTCTTGCCTCGCTGTACTGACCACATCTTAGACGTACAACCCAATCTGTGCCGTCCTGACAAGCTTACCTACAGCGTGCTTTCGCATACGGATCCGCCTCGAGATCATCGAGAACTTCGCAAGGAGGTACCACCCAGCCACTTCAATGTCCATCCTAGGAGTACACCGAACAAGAATATCCCAACGCCCTCAATATTGAACTGGTGATGAAGGTAATGATGTTGATCGACTCCATGTTGTCGGTTGTTGCGAGTCTCGTCTCTATCGTTGGCCACGGCAGTGCCGGTATGCAAGCCATGAACGTGCAATACATGCACCGTATCCCTGTCTAGGCAGTGAGGGGTATGGTGGTGATCTAAAATGCTTCGCACAGTAACGGCTGGATCGGGGATTGGTTGATGTCGATAGATGAGTTCGTACTGGGTTGGAGCCGGTGCCTGTGGACGAGCTGCTTGGATGCGGTGCTGGAGGTTGCGGATGGTGATGTTTGGGTTGACGTGGAAGTCGAGGAGTGGTATGGTGGGATGAGTGAAGACTATTCGAAGCCGAATTTGGTCTGGAAGGTAGGGGCGTGCGGTGTATGGTGGCGGAGGTTGGGCTGGAGGTCTTGCTGCTGGTGGTCGTGGGGCGGGTCGTCTTGGGTGTGCCGTAGTCGGTTGGTCTGAGCCTGGGCATCGCCGAGAGGGCTTCATGGTTTGGGGTGCCAGACATTGCGGCTTTATCGGGGTTGATGGTGGAAAGAGCGGGTTGTGTCTGTTCTTCGAGTGGGTGGTTAGGAACGCCTGAAGGTTCGTTAATTGGGAAAGACAGAGGACTGGAGATTTGGGGGATGAGTATGCACTCAGCGCAGCCTACATGGTCGCTGCCGGACAAAGCTATGTAGTAGGGCCGACACGGCCCTTTGTTCAATTCAGATGTTATGTTTCATTACAGGTTTGGACGATTTGGGAACATCGTCGATGCTGAGAGTCAGGACCCATCCGGTTGCGTCGCTTGTAGCTCGCCGCCGTACTTCTCACTCTGCTCAATTTGCTCGGGGCGCTAGAGAAGGCCAACCCTGACGTCTTTCATGCTCTGAATGTCAGGGGTATGGTAGATACATCGAAGGCCGGCGACGGGAGACGCATCAAAACACAGAACAAGAAACCGGTCCATGCAAGGACCGTTTCCATTCGAGCAATGTATCTAGAATGTAGACGTTAGCCATCAGTTTTGTAGCAGACTTTCTACGACTTGTGATCTTGGACCGACTCACAGATATAACCAGCACCGCCTCACAGAACACAAATCTGGAGCTTCGTTCATCACGAAAAAGTCGATAGGCACAGCAGCGTTTCGCGGTGTTGCTAGCAGAAACAGAAGAGACGTATCGTTAGAGAGGTGCATTCTGGTAAGTGCTTCGAGATGTGTGCTCGACCTTGTACTCCGCGATGCCCTCGAATTGGTACTGTGTAATCTATAGTCTGGTTTCTGAGGTTTATCTTGACTTTTTTCAATGACATTTGCATTGTCGTTGTTCTACCTTCCTACACATCATTCCCAACTATACGCTCATACGTCCATCTCAACCTGATTGCGGATTTAATCTTGGTTGTTCTTTCGCTTCTTTTGGTTGTTCTCGGTGTTGACAGTTACCCCAGTCATCCTCGCAGCTGTCTCAGCTCGAGCGGTCTCTTCTTGTCTTGGGAATCTAGTGCATGCATGTGACGGTGTCCTTGTTTTCTCTGCTACCAGGGACGTTGCCTGTAATAGGGTGTCAGCGATCTGGTCGGTATGTAGGCATGCCACCGTAATGTTGTTGACCTAGTCATCAACAACAAATGTGATACTCTGGCGACATTGAGGAAGACGTTGTTAGCAATGACGTTTCTACATTGTCTCGAAGAAATGTCACCAGGTTGGACAAGCGAGCAAGCAGAAATATGGAGGGGAAACATACCACAAGCAGTGTGTCATTATAGCTTGTTAGTTTTTTGGCAATACCTGAACTATCAAGTGTTACGTGATGACAATTACTATGTCATTGTGGCCATCAGTCTTCATCCGTGCATGCGTACATTTTTCCTTGTCCATGTTGATCTCCAACATGTCTTTGGGGCTTTTCTGGGTTTCTTCTGGTCTGTGATTCGATCTCCCCTAATCGTTTTGCATAACATGGTGCGCAATGACCCACCACAGCTCTAAGTATGTATTGCGACCGCCTCATCAGCTCGTGACGTTGCATAACGCTAGGCGTTCTTGTGTCTGCTCTTCTTAGCATCGAGGGTCGCGTTCTGAGCACGTAGTTGTTTCTCTCGTGCCTCTTCAGCCCGCACGGCGTTGCCAAAAGCTGGAATGGTGATCATGCAGTGTTCAACTTCGTGATTGTTTGACAAGCGTTTGTCGAGGTACGCTTTGACAACGGATTGAATGAGACGGCTTTTGACATGCTTCATGCTTTGGCTATCGGACGCATTATAGACGTAATGAAGATCAGCAATTGGAGCTCTGTACTGGTGTGCACCAGCTCCATAGAATGTGTTGTCAATTCGTTCTTTGACAGCGAAGACAACGTGTCTGAAACCAACAGCAGTCGCAACTTCCATTACCAGCGCATCTTGGTAGAGAGGGTTTTGACCTGAACGCTGGATGTGTGGCAGGTTACCGTGCTTCTTTTCGAGACTGAGTCTTTGAGCTGAGACGATTGTTCGAAGAGGGGCGACGACCGTAACAGGAACAAGTAGGTGTGTGATCTCATTGATATGGAGATCTGGACCGGCGATGTTGTTAAGCTGGTCTTTCAGGACAGACCAAGCCGCCCGGAGCAATTTCAGATACTCCTTGCCAAGAGCGATCTCCTGTCCATTTGGTAGAACTGCAACCACTTCGACAACCTGCCCTTGCAAGAGTCGAACACGATCAGCTTGCACCATGACTTCGATAGGTCCACCTTCAACGTATCGAGCATCTGTGGCTGGTTGCAGAAGGAAGTCCTTCCGAAACATTGTTGGTACAGACATGTCGAAGTAAGTTTCTGCGAAACAGGTCCTGTGTAGGTGTTGTCGATGCACTTGGTTAGTGGCTGTGGTTCGAAATTCCGAGTTCCGATGGAGAATGTGTCGAATATCGTGGAGAGGAGATCGGTGGTAGAAGCTGACATATATAATATTATTTATGGAGTGTGCGGCGCGAAATGGTATAGTGAATTTATCATATCACTTCCTACCGTACTGTGCCGTCAATCGAACGAGCACAAAGTCGTGTTATTGTTCAATTGGTAATGCCATTGTGACTGGCAGTAATAGCGAAACAAAGATGCAGTGGCTGGTTCAGCGAGGCTGACACATGATAGTTGCGGCGCATTCGTAGTGATATGAACCATCTTAGTCTGCCTGCTACCTGTGATCTGTGACTGATAGACCTCGAAAATCGCTTGTGGGTTCTGGATAAGCTGCTGTGAAAGTGCAAGTGATCTGCTCTCGTGATATGACAAGAATCGAAATCGTGGCAGTATTTGTCTGTACTGATGCGTGATGTTTGTGTCGTAAAGGCAAGCCTTCAAACTGCTCCTAAATGCCATGACTAACCGCGCGATGCATGCCGCAGCTGAGGCAGACCTTCTGCGAGCCAGTAGGCTGCATGAAACACGACAGTAGGCCAGCCTGGCCCAATGGATGTATGGCCATCTTGTTTGGGTGAGTGGAAGCCTGGATTAATGTGTTGACAATCTGAATGGCAAATTCTTACGAAGCTCTGTTACGGTCAATTGTTACCCGTCTAGCAAGCTGCTACTCTTCAGCGACTTCAGAATCATCTGAACATCTCGCAATCATAAACTGCTTGTTAGCTGTTGCCGATTGTAGGCCGAACTTGAGCATTTTTGCCCAGGCCGTGACGGGGTCGAAGCCTACATGGCTTACCAACTAGCTTGCCGCCCACCATAGAGTGCGGCGCCGATCGTAGTCACCTGTATTCACGACCTAGAGCGGTGTAGACATGGCGTTGAACGCAGACACCAGTTCGATGATGTCGTTTCTCGGGCTTTCCGTGCGGTCGATACGGCCGGACACAGTGCTGAAAGCATTCAGATCTGTCAGTGGTAATGGCCCCATCAACATACTGAGCGTTGTAGCAAACTTAGATGGTTTAGGATGAGATGAGGTAGACTCTCCCAGACAAAGAGTGAATAACAGCCAGCCCAACACCATGCGCGAAACTGGCACGCTAGCGGAGACGGACGCGTCACATCAACCAAGGCACAGCTGAAGAAAAAGCAAAAATACCTACATACTATAGAACAGTACGCATCGCCTCGTGTGGGAGTTCTACAACAGTATTGGTATTTACCTCAATGTCTATTTCAGTTGCTCCTTCTGACTACTCGAGGATGGAGCGCGGCTTTCTGATCAGCCACCAACGATTCTGAAAAAGCTCTTCAGATCAAGCAGGATCATAATCCCAAGCACTCCGTCCACCTTCTAGCGCTCAGCTCATGTCAAGCACGAGCTGGCTTCCTGTTTTGTGTTGTGTTGTTTGATACTCAATGACCCTTGTCGTGGTCACTATTTCGACCTCAACGGAACTGAACCATCTCATCCGTTATCGTTCAATGTCCGTGTCATAAACTTTCACCAGATAGTTTGTTGCCTCTCAGACTCTTGTCAGATCAACAGCTGATCAAGAAGTCTTCATCTCTGCTCGTCGCTTCTTCTCGGACCCAATCGCATCTTTAACCTCCGTCGCAAAGCCCGTGTCAACTTTCATCAATGCGTAGATGTCTTTCTTGTTTCTGAGTTTCTTGTCCAAGATTGCTTGCGCAATCATAGCAACAAGTCGGAGTCGGATCCCATGATCAGGTGCGATGTATTTCATTACTAACTTGACATCCTCAACATCAGGTCGAAAAAGCTGACCCTTGTACCGAAGATCGTTGATTCTGCCCAGCATTCCTTGCATGACGTCGGTCATCCCAACCATACGCGCCATTTGGGCGACTCGGAAGTTTCGGTAGGTCGGACATTCGTTGATGTAGGGCATTTTGACGAAAGCACAATCTTCGGAGTAGATAATGTTGCACATCCAGTTGAGCATAAGAACAAGTGCTTGGATAGAGTCTTTGCTTGGAACAGGAACGACCACGTCCCGAACTCGGTCGGTCGTCAAGCCAGCTTGAGTGATTGCATTGTTAGCCACCGGCCAGAAGCCTCGCAGTGCAAGGACTGGAACATGGCGGACGAATCGGTCAGGCTCGCCTCGTAGTCTAGCATGAACGGCGGCGAGCTTTCCAAGGGCCCAGATTTGTCGCTGTGTTGCTGTACCTAAGTTCCACTTGTGGACTTCGTCTATCGCGGCTGGCTGGAGTGTAATCGAGCCTTGCTCAATGTTCTGCGTCAGGTCGTAGAACGCACCAGCTTCTTTCACATACTCAGGTGTCTGAGGTATCGACAGAACTGCGGCGGTGGTTTTGACAGAGTCTGATCTCGCTGCAGGCTTTGGCGTTTGACTAGAGGTAAAGACCGGCTTGAAGTTGGCCCATGGTGCAGGACGAGCAGGGCTAACCGTGGGTACCAGTGCAATAGTATTGCGGGACATCGTAGTCGGCTGTGAAGACGCAGCATAGGCCCTGGAAGGCATGTCTGAAAGAGACGCGGTAGTATCTGCTGTTCTGGTATCGTTTCCGCTGTGTTTGCTTGGGCCAAGTGGGAAACCAGTACAATCTGTGGCAGTTTTCGTATTTGTAGTCGAGTCAATCAAGGATAGAGGAATGTACTTCATTGTCGAGTAATAAGTACGTGGATGTTAGAAAGAAGTGTGTTGAGTGATCTTGTTCAGTGGGTAGGGTACTTCCAACTCCGATGCTATCGTAGAACCAGTAGAAGATCCCGACCCAGTTTGTACAAGACAGAAGAAAACTTGATGGGAACTTGTCGATATCATGTACGTATAATGCGTCGTGCGGCGCAGCCAACTTGCACTGTTGGCCTTCATTGTTTGCAGTGACTGTACCGTCACTCCCCCATAGCAGGATACAAATACCATTCACTAATCCATAGCTAAGCGAGAGGGGCAGGCTGTGGTGTTAGGAAGCGTCAACGATTCACATGGCTGGAGTGAACCATATGTATCCTCGTTTGTTAGACTGACAATCATTTGGCGTTGCGAGGCAATGGTCTTCGCTTGTGCTTGTACACGCTGGGCTTTGCAAAGCCTCGCAGGTGATACCGCGGCATTCATCCTGAGTCAGCTATCAGGCCAGCTCACTGTCGTCGACAAAAGTTATGTTTGGGCTGCAAGACATGATTACTAGCCAATCTAGAAGCTCAGCGCCCCAGCTGGTCTATTAGCCTGTTCAAGTGGCTCAGCTCGTTCTGAAAGATGCCGTGGCTATGGCACGATGCCTTCCGGCAACGTAGGCATGGGATGTAGTGAGTCGTGTATCGTAGCGTGATGGTCCTTCCATCTCTTCGTTCATGTTCGACCAAGAGCCAATGGCTTGAAATCTGACAAACTACTATGGTGCGACTATCCAAGGGGAGATCAAGCTGGGAGGTAAGCAAAAGATGCTAAACCCAAATTCGACGCGCTCACGCGCGAGTGGCATGCCAAGCGTTTCAAGGCAGCGAAGGCTTCTACGCGTACTGATAAGTACCCAACGTGCATCAAGCAGCACTAGAAACGGAGTACTATTCATTGTCTGTTGGCGCAGCACAAATGGGCGAAAACAATGTGATCGTGTGGACGAATGTTTGTTCCAATGTGTATTTGCTTCATTGCATTGTGTTATTTTCTCAGCGCCGAGGTCTTCTTCTCATGGTCTAACGTTCTTTGCAATGTGAGTACCTGGGCTGCGCTCCGCTTATTCTGTGATTAGCCTGCTTGCGGCCGTTTCTCATTCTACTTCATGTTCGTCTCCTCTCCCGCCCCTTGCCTCGCCAGCTTATGCAGCGTTTCGTCGTCTGTTGCGTCGCTCCTCTAGTGCCGCTTCCACAGCTGCATCGACCTCCTTTCGAAACTCCTCGTTCTCACTCCAGAGCTTATCGACTTCGTCTCTGCCACCGAGTCGTCGATCGAGCCAAGCCTTAGCAATGGACTCAATCATTCCTCGTCGGACATTGTGTTCTGGTTGGATGAACTGCATGACCATCTTCACATCGTCAATTGCAGGGTGATATCGTCGGCCAGGAGAGTATTTCATGTTTTCGATTCTCTGGAGCATTTGTCGTCTGTTGTGATCGTCACCTGTGCCTCGGAACATTTGCGCCATTCTGTAATATCGGTAAACAGGTTGCTCATTGATGCGTTTGAAGGGGATGATGTGACACGTCTCTGAGTCGACGATCCGGCGCTGCCATGCAAGGCTTGTGGCCAGCGCATCGGACGTATCATCATTGACGACCGGGACTACGAACTTGTTGATTCTGTTAGGTGGGAGGCCTGATTGTTTCACCGCATCGTCGAAGACGGATGAGAAGGCTCGAATCGCCTCGACTGGAAGCGTGTTGAGCAGTCGATCAGGCTTGCCTGGTTGTTGAGAGTATACGTTTGCATTCTTGTTGGTTTTCCACCCCATTCGCACTCTTCGAGGAGGGAGGTCGTGTTGGCGGACTGGATCATTGATGGTGGCTAGTCGAACGGTAATCGAGCCAGCGGCAAGATCCTGACTCAAATCGTGCGCAATTGTGTCGGATGCCGTTCCAGTAGAAGTGGCGAGCTCGACAGCAGTCGCTTCCTCCGTTGATGTAGTGGCTTTGGTTGTCCCGTCCTGAGTGTGAAAAGCAGGGTTTGAGACCGTTGATGGTTGATCGCAGGTTGCAGTTGTGACCACCGACTCAGATTGTGCACTGTCGCTGTTGCTCAATTCTTGCAGCCATCCTTCTCGAAATCGATCGAGTGCTGGCTTGGTAGTCGACTCCATATTTTCTGTTGATGGCTGGTGCTTGAAAGGCTTTTGTTTAACAGTCTTTTGGATGGTATGTCCTATAATTCTGAGGTGAGACTGGTCAAGTATTCGAAGTCTTTCCAATTCAATCGAATCAAGTGATCAAGTCGCCCTCATGCGGAGGTGACTACAAGATGAATGTGGTAGGACGGTATGGAGGAGAAAAGGTCGAGCCTGTAGCAGATACTTATATACCAAGTAATACATACTGGAAGACAAACGGACTGATCGTGACCTTGCACTTTCACCGTCGCTCCAGTCACAGTCAGGGGCAACGTGAGCCTGCTGCAACCGTGCAAATTCTTGTCAGTATCAGTGAGTCACAACTTCATTCGAGTGCAAGTGCTTCGCCGTCAAGATAGTAGTCGGTAGATATGTGCATCCATGCTTGCTCACCTCAGCAATCGTTCCACTTTTCGATTGCTCACTTTCTTGTCTCTGCGTGGACAAGCGAGCAATATCACTTCGTGGATTTCCAACCGTTGAATACATTGGCTCCAATCCGCTATTGATGTATCGGACAGTATATCACTGTGTCCTTGAGCATCCGGTACCAGTCAGTTCCCGTTCCAATGCGTACGCCATATTACCATCAGACCTTGGTCATGACGGAGAGGTTCGAGCAACCAACGTGCGTACGCGTGACTGCGAGAACTTATCGCATATATCGCACTTTCACTGACAAACGTTTCCTGCCTCAAGCCAGATGTGCTTTCTCATGCGCTTGTCAACCGGTAGATGCGGCACACTCATTCTGAGCTTTCATAACAGCGTACCAACACTGGCATGCACGTCTTTTCTTGCCTCGCTTCCATGTTACGAATTTCGAGAACTGAAGAGCACACAGTGTGAAGTACAGGCGGTCTAACAGTTGTTCTAGCGGACGCGTGCTTTACATGGCATCGTCACGTGTGAAGAAAAGACGTGTCTCGCAGTAAAGTGGAACAACTAGGGGTAATCGGCAAAGCTGCCCCTTTGAGACTCCGATCATATCATGCCCGCAATGTGCTCGACTGACTTGCAGGAGGGAAAAAGTTCTCTAGACCATCTGAAGAGGTAGGAATACAGAACTACCAAGACAAATGACAGCAACAAGCAGATTAATTTCTTCTGGCTCACCAGTGCTACCTTATCACAACCGGAATCCCGTAATTTTCGCTTTGAACGCAGTATAATAAACCTATCGACCCGAATTGACAACGCCTTTCCTTCTTCCGTAGTCACAGCCAAACAGTGCTATATTCAGATTCGATATTCGCAGCCACCTTGAGCGAGCAGGGATGCATATTGTCATGCAGATCATCATCGTAAGTTGTAGAGGTTGTATGCTTTGCTGAACTCTGCGCAGTCCAAGTAAGAAATGCCCTCTGTTTCTTTTCCATTCCTTACAGGGTGCAACAAACACCTGCCAAAGTAAAGCTTGCTTTCCAAAAGTCATCGTTATCCAGAAATCCAAAAAGGGTGTCAAGAAACGCAGACTGTGCAAGAAATCGAAAAGAAAACCTCAGAACATGTCGTTGTTCTTTCCATGCGCCAGACGAGCTAAAACATATTCGGCGTTGTTCATAAGGCCACCCACTGTACGTTTTGCGCCGATCTTGTGCACGCGAACAGCGTCGAGAACGACTTTAGCGCGTGCGAGAACGTTGCTATCCAAGCTGACCAAGTACTGAGGTGCTGCAACCTCTGTAAGAGATAGATAAGTGCGAAGCTCGATCATCAGACCATCCATCACAGGTATCGAAGTTAGCGGTGCCGTCGTCGCCAAGCTGGATTGAGACTGGGGTGTGTTCGCTGCCGTTCGAGCTCTAGAACTATAAGCTGGTGTATTTGTAGCTGTCGCGGATGCAGTACTTGCATCGGCTTGTGCTGAGTATGCCACCATTGACTCGTTATAGTATTCCGCCCACTGCCCCTCATAGGGGCTTATTGGTCCGTAGGCTGACCATGCTGGATAGGAATAGGCAGTCACTGGTTCCGAATAAGGGATCTGACTTGTATGTGCTGCGGCCGACGGCGCGACCATGGCTCTGGCAGGAGCTTGCTGTGTTGTTTGACGCTTGTGAGGTGGTGTCTCAACCTTGAAGGCTTTCCGCTTCTTGTAAGATGTTGGCGATCTCAATGCCATGATTAAATTTGAAGTAGTTGCCAGCTGGGATGGATTGCGCCATGCATAAGCATGAGCCCAGCATACAAGGGTAGCCAAATAGATTGACCAATCCTCATGCAACATGTTGGTCGTTTGAAAGTGCTGAATGCTCTCGCTCGTACCTACCATCAATCGCAATAGCTTCAGTGCATGCCAATGGGCCTTGGTGCTACTCGTCATCTCTGTCAAAGGATCTGCTGAGTTAGCTCGTGCTATCCATTCCCGCACTATATGCCTCGCTTGAATATACTCTGCCCCCTGTTCGATTTTCTTGTCCAGGAACCACGACTCGCCAGCCACTATGAGGAGAGACCGTACAGGTACATGCTTGGTCATTTGAAATACATGGTAATTAAAGCGCGTCTTCGATGGTGGGGATTTCTGCTGAGGCGGGCTAGACATTTCTTCCAAACATCGTTGGCTAGGATTGGCGTTCAGGTTTATGATCTGATGCTGGAAGAACGAGTAGTCATTGACAGACGCAGTTTGATAGCCGGCCCGTGCTGTATCGATATCCCTGGAGATTGAAGTTGCTGCTTCAGCAGACCACTCTGCTAGCGGGCTTGCTTCCCATAGTATCTCGTCGCATGGCAGGTCGACGCCTCCTTGAGTCTCTGCAAGCTTGTGCGGCAGGTTGCTATGAGTGACTATTGTCGGGCGTTGTTCGAAAAGCGCAACTTCTTGAGTATCGAGCACGGAGCAGGCATGGAAGATTCTTCTTCGAGCTTCGTGCTCTAACCAGAACTCGTGAGCTCTTTCGAGGTCGTCTTCTGATTTTTCTTTCTTGAGTGTCCGGAAGACAGCGAGAGGAACCTGCTCAAGGATCTGCCGTGATTGGTGCAAACTTGCATACAAAGCTTTAAACCGAGCTGACGTCCCATGTTCGACATGTCGGCTGGAATACTTGCTGAGAATCTCGAGGAGCAGCACTGTCTGAAGGTCAGCAATTCGCGACTGACCGGTAATGGTCTCGCCGCGTTGCAGCAGGAGTTCAATAGCTATTTCCTGGAGGGCAAGTGAGTAGAGTTTCGCGTCTGGACGTGAGTCATAGAATGACCCTATGGCTAGTACAACACTGAAGAGAAGAGGCGGAGGTGTGTTGGTGACGAAGTTTGGCTTGTAGACGATAGGGAAGGATGGATGGAAAGACTTCCAGTAGTGTTCTAAGCAATCGAATCGTATATATGGGGGTATCTCGGGTCTATCGAAAATGAGACCGGGTACTGTTGCAAGCTTTCGCTGTATGGTAGTGAATTCATGTCCATCCAATTCACGGAGGTGTACTGGCATGACATTACCTGTAGGTGACTGATCAGCCTCAGTAAAGGCACAAGTTGAAAAGGCAAATGAGCTTACCGGTACGTAATGAGCTTCGCCCTCTTCGAAAACGTCCGAAGGCAAAGTCATCGGCGGCGCCGCCGGGGAGGGTGCCCATGCGCCAGGTATTGTGGTCATCGTGGGAGACATGGCAGCTGGATCCAAAGCAGCAACCGATGAAGCCGAAGATATGCTTTGACGGTGGAGGCGTCCAGCCCGGTCGGATACCGGTGAAAGGCTGCCATCTGAGCCGTAAAACGCATATGGATCGACCGTTTGAGCGAATGGCCGTATATACATGTTGTTGAAAGGTAATGATGAGTCGGCTGTATGGTATCGATGAGAATGAGGGTTCACTAGAGATCCAATCGACAGGCCACCCGATGATGTTCTTGGAGCTGATTCAGTTGGTGGAGTTGCCATCGTGCTCGGAGGTGGCACGGATGATGGTGAGGTGAAGCCGGCGTTCGAATATGTGAGTGTGGGTTGTGCCAGGCCTGGTGAGGCCTCTGAGTCGCTATTTATGGTTAGTCGGACAAGAATTGCCCGGATAATAGCTCAGTACTTACTGTCGCTCCTGATGCCGTTGTAGCAGATCTATTCTGACAAAGGATCTGCCACAACCAGGATGAGGACATGAGAACGTGGCATCTGGATTATGGTTGAGTTCATGTCTTCTTTTGTGTTCTGCTCTTGTGAAGACCTAGTTAAATTAACATGAGTACGTACGGAGGAAGATGGTCGCGACATACCTTTCCACAACCTGGGAACTCGCAAGCATGAACGCGCTTGCCTTTCTTTGCCTTACTTATCCTTCCCGTCGGTGTCGCGGAAGGCGTGATATTCTCGAAGGTAGTGCTTGCGTTTCTCATACTGGAAGAGCTTCGTCGTCGGGACGTGGCCGACGAGGGTTCTTGCGCGATCTGCTGCGCTGGCAGCGTAGAAGGGTCGGTGGCAAGAATTGGTCTCTGCAAAATGGTTTCGCTATATGTTGGTTGAGGTATGACTGGCACAGCCCCAGGCACAGAATGAGTGGACTGTATAGGTTGTGGTAGTAGTGGAGCTTCAGCACGACTAACAGGAAGATTTGGTGATTGAGACGACTGAGGTTGTTGAAGGGGCGATCTCTCCTTATCAGGCACGAGTGGTGTGGTCGTCGGCATGATTGAGGATAAAGGGTATTAATTATATGGAGCCAAGGTAGATGCTGGGGACATGGGTCAGCGAGACGGTTCTCTTGATGCAGGACCACGGCCCCGTTCTGAGGCTCAGTCTATTTGGCGCGTCTGATGATGCTGATGCGTTCACAACAAAGAGTTTTGCCATGGCAAGGTATGGAAATGACGAAGGTGTGCTAACTGGAGGTTATTGGCAGGGCTGAGATCCATTCGCACGTGGAGTATGGGCACCAAAAAGTACGAGCGAGCTATTCTCGGCCAGTAGAAGCACGATCCGCTAACCTGGTAGCCTCGTGGGTGGTGTAATGCTAATGTGAGCAAGAGTACAAGTCGCCAGTAAAGTGCAGCGCAAAGAAACGAATCACAGAGAGGGGGCTGTGTAGATGAGGCTCAATGTGGTTCTCCTAGAGAAGCCAGCAGGGTATGAAGGTTAAGGAAAAATAGGTGCTATGCATGAGTCTCCAGCCACCGAAAGGAAAGAGCAACGGGTAACGCGAATATTGACTGAGTACCAAGCCAAGACAGGCGGCTGGCGAGCCGAAACTCGCACTAAACTGCAAGAGCGAGACGGACAACTGCCAAAATGGAGGGGGCGGAGTACGCTTGAGTATCACCATGACCGAGTCGTCCAAGCGCCGCACGTCGTACCTGACAGCAGATATGACGATAAACGAATGAAGGAAAAGCTGGAATGGATTGTGACCGAATCGAGTTGAAAGTGATCTTTGAATAGCAACATGATTGCAAGCGAAGGATGAATAGAGCACGGTCAGAGCAGGCCTGACAGGAACTAATATTGCATAAGTGCAAGATTCCATACGACGCAGGCGTGATGGTGATTTGATGCGAATGCTGTTCATGCCTATTTTTGGTATCCGAGCTATCTTAGTATTTACGCTTACCCTTCCTTGTCCTAGCGTGAGGTCATTACAATCTCCTGCACCGAAGTCTGCCTCGTCTCTGTCAGGCATACCAAATCTCACCGCTTGAGGCCTGTCGAATCATGTCTCCTCACAGCTAGTGTCTGAATTCGCGCAGACATTAAGCATGTTTCAGGTCGGTGTCGTCGAAATGTCGTGGTGTCAGGAATGCATCACTTTCATACCAAGCAGCTTGTGATGCCTGAGAACCACAGATCCATGTTTTGGAACGGTGGCTCGAGGATCTGAGCTTCACAAGTCTGCATCGACGTCGCTCCCGTGTGCAGATCGCTCGTTCATTACATTTCTTGTCGAGTTTTGCAAGCTGCCAGTTGGGCAACTAATTGCCTCAGCAAGCATGGCACTCAAAACGAATACCACAGTGGTGGTCACTTGCCGGTCTCCTCATGAGCGCGGTACGTTAGAATGCTGCGATGTTAGGAAGTTGGAATGAGTAGATGGCGAGTACTGAATATATGTGCAGCAAAACATGCGTGATCGTAGCGTCGCCTGGCTAACACGATCGTGCATCCAGTTTTACGAAGCAGCTGAGCTGCAAAAGCTAGGTTTGGTCGTCGCAGATGGGTAACGTCAGTCCACTTAATGCCTTTCGCTTGCTGCTTCTTGATACAGAGTAGTCTCGATTGAACCTTCCTTGTTATTGGTTTTGTTCAAAACTAAGATGACGCTTCCTCGAATGTTCCCTTCACGCCTGTCTACAGATATGGAAATCCTCAACAAGCGTGTGGCAAAAGGCCAATGCTTGACCAGAGCGATATTCAGTGGGTTAGAAGAAGCTGTAAGGCTTTGGAGAGTAGAGGAAGAGAGCATCGAGCCCAAAAGCATAACGAAAACACTGTTCAAATGCTAGATGGGAAAGAAAGACGCTAGTACCGACGGGGAACATGTCAATCTGTGCCGCTCCCGAGAGGCTAAAGATGAGTCAGACGATCTTCATGTTTTAGGGGTCAGCCGCGTAGATCGAAAACATGTCAATCATTCACTCAAGTATGGTAGATGTACAGTAGCGTTGTCAGTAAAAGGGACCGTTGGTCGTGGGCAGGCTCACACAGCGGTGAGGGATCCCTCTGTTGAAGCTAACCTGATGTAGTGTACGTGGTGTGTCATGAAGACATGGGTTAAGGCATCGACCATCAAAAAAGTTGACAACAGTTGACCGCAGGCCAGCAAACTATGCTCGGAGTCAGTGACGCAGGCTGGACGACGGGCAAATATTAAGGCCACGGGTTTCCGTTTCCCGCGCGTAGTGACGGGAGTATGCTGACTGCGTCAGAGACATCGAGCAGACGCCGTACTAGGCAGTGCTAACGATGAAGTCAGAATGCGATAGCACGGTGAAATTTTAGGAGAAATGTTGGAATCTTGAAAGAATTGGAAGTATTGATTCTTGCCGTCCAACGGCTGCAGCTTGTTTGCTGTCTGATTATGCTAATGATACAATGCTCGTGATTGCTCGTATGCTCGTAATGGGTATCTCATGATTCGAAGTTGATGACCGAAACCAACTTTTTGTAATGCCGCCTGCCGTGTGATAGCCATCACAATCTCAAGGGCAGTATGCACGCCCCTTCGAATCAATATAGAACTCCAGTCCTTTCCCGGAAGCGCCGTCGCTGATGGATGCCTACGCACCGCTGCTGAAAATCAAATATGCTCACGATTTGGGCCAAAAGACACCGGTCTTTCAGGGTCAATGCGAAACGCTGAAATGCTGATTGAAGATGTAATGCGGTGATGTTGCGTTTAGAAAACACCTGCAAACTTCTTCAGGCCCTTCTTGAGACTTCGAGTCGCAATGTCGGCACCTGATTCTGCCGAGCTTGTACTGGAAGCAGAGTTGTTGCTGTCGCGCCGTGACAGAAGGTACTTGGCATCCGCGCTCTGGTTTGTGGATTTGTGAAGGTTGCCAGCACCGCCTCGACCAACATGGTAGACTGGGGCGACGTGCTTCGCTGCTTGCATCTCTCGCTGAAGCTCTTCGTCGAAAGAGAACATTCTTGGGGTTTCGTGAGTGTGGTTGCCAGCACCGCCCCGTCCTGAAATGAAAGATCGGCGAGGTACGTGAAGGGAAGCGGCGGATGCTCGCGATGCTGGACCTGAGGCATCAGACCCCCTGGTCACTGTAGATGGTGCCTTGACCGCATTCCCGGCACCTCCTCGTCCAGTAGAGAGGTATTGCTGGCCAAGCGTTACCGATGGGTGTGGCTCGACGACAGTGTATCTTGAAAACATTGTTGCTTGATTACAAGGAGCTGAAGGGATAATAGTGTGATTGAGTTGTGTTAATCTGTATGTTGTGAGGCTAATTGCTGGTGTACTACTCTGTGTTCTACGAGGCAAAAGACGATTACGGGACCAAGTGGCACCTGCCTTATATTCAATCCGCTTGATGAAAATCTTGACAACAAGCGTGAAGGATGAAATTGCACGTCCGCTGCTTTCCATGCTGGATGCAGTGACACGAACCATCACGAGCATAGTCGATTACACATAGAAACGTACCAATTTCTTGGAGCCTGCCGTTAACTGAAAAGCGTCCCAGGAAGCGCGTCGGACGCGATGCAGTTAACTGGAAAGCGCCTGAAAATTTGCGGTCAGGTGGTCGAGAAGTCAGCCACAAGCTTGCCATGACAACAAACTTAGCTAAGTTTGTCATGTTTTAGGCTTTGCTTCCCGGCTAGATGTCAGATTTTCATCATCTAAAAATTCGATTTAGCTTGCCGCTTGCGCAGGTGGACACGGACCACGGACTGTGACGCAAGCTCTGTCACTGGCTGGAACAATTGTGATCGAGTAATGCCAAACTCTAGCGGTGCCAAAAAATTTGCTGCCCCGGATTTCATGGTCTGGCGGCGCGCATCTAAGCGGCCGACCGCGCATCATTGCCTTTCACACGAGGTGGGGAAAGTCCTTTGGATGTATTTCTCTTACCCCCAGGAAACTACCCCCTTACGTCGGCCTCCAGCATCGACCACTTTTACGTCTTCACTTCAATGTCCCGTGCACCACCATGTTGAGAGAAGAAATTCCTACTGTTGACAATGGTCTGTCCACCAATGCGACACCTCTGTCGGACTGGCTACGAAGCTGACAAGATTCAGATTCCTTCAAGGAAAGCCTTGCCTCATTGAATCATGGTGTTTCCCCAGATTTTCAGGTAATCGTATACTCGCGTGGTTCCCCACACGAACAAACACCGTCCATCTATGGCGTGCGGCAGCCAAAACGGCGACCTATCAGGAGATATACCGCTTGCTGTTCCTGCACTACCTGTCACCAAGCAGGAGAAGCCCAGCCCCGTTTCGATCTCCTCGGTTAGTCAGGGAGCAGGGTTCTCTTTTGGTTGTCGGACCGCAGGATCGCGTGACGTGATCCGTGCCCAAGTGCCCAAAGTGTTATGATTGTTGTACTGGCGGTCTGGGCTCTCAGCTGCTGAATTTGGTGTGCAAGATATCCGGGTTCTCGTGCCAGTCGCTCACGCTTACCCACATCTGTAACAAGAGTCAGTCTACCACGTATGTATGTGTCTGCAGCAACTTACTTTTCTGAAGGTGCTCAAACCGGCCAATATACTTCCGCCAATCCAGGTACTATACTTTCGTTCAGGCGGGGCAAAGATCTTAATACGCATATCTTTGACGGCCAATCTCTGGATCTCGTGGAGGAGGCGGTCACCAAAGCCTTTGCATAACGTTGTGCCACCGCTCAGGACAATGTTGGCGTAGAGATTCTTTCGGAGATCCAGATCAGTCCTCGTAATAGCGTCGACGACCATTTGATGAACACCTGGATACTCTGAACCAATCAACTCAGGTTCGAACAATATCTCTGGAGCCCTGAAACGTTCTGGGCCTAGCTTGATCTTGTGGCCGTCTGGCAAGACGTATTCAATGTCTTTCTTTTCGACCTTCCATAGGCCTTGCTCAAGCTCCTTTTCTTCTTTTCGAGGGTCGATTGCAACGTATGCTGTCTTCTCCTTCATCACGCGGACAATTTCTTTCTCTGCGCTTGTGTTGAACACGTGGCCGGCCTTTCGTAGCTGTAATTGCATGTTCTCGGTCACATCTCGACCGGCAACGTCCATTCTGCGTATGCTGCTAGGTATGGCAAAGCCCTCGTAGACGGGCACGGTATGACTCACACCGTCGCCAGCATCCAGGACTACACCGGTTGTACGACCACTTGCGTAGAGACTGAGGACTGCTTGTATGGACATGAATACAGCTGGCACGTTGAAGGTTTCGAACAGGATCTGGGCAGCCATGTCACGGTTTGCTCGAGGATTCAGAGGAGGCTCGGTCAGGAGGACAGGGTGTTCTTCAGACAGCGTCTTCAGCTCATTCTCATAGACGTGCGACCATATCTTCTCCATGTCATCCCAATCAGTGACAATGCCATGTTCGAGAGGGTATCTGATCTTCAACAGGCCTCTCAGTTCCTCTGCTCTCTTGCCGATGAAGGTGTCGCCTTCGAGGGCACCCGCAAGTACGCGCACGTGCTTGGGCCGTCCAACATATGAAGGGAAGTATGCTTGCGGCAGATCTGAGCCCGCAAAGCCTGCTCTTATAGTGCCACTTCCATTGTCTATTACCAGCGGTACATTGTGTAAGGAGCCGACATCAGCCATGCTTGTAAGGTCACCGCGCCAATCTAAGGGCAGGCATGGAGGCGGAGGCAGAAATAGAGTGTGATGTCGTGGTTGCGGTGGGTGATGTAGCAAGCTGTGTTCCGTGCATGTGAATTCGAGGCAGGAGAGGGTCCCCCTTCGATCTTCGATGTTGACCAAAATTGTTGGAGAACGCGTCTGTCCTCGGTGGACGTGTTCAGGCACTCAGGCGTTTGGTAGCTTCGTGCCTTACTGCCTGAGATCACAAATGCTCCGGCGGTACTATTTGAAGTTCGTGACCGTTTGCCAGTGTCACTTGGTCTTCACTACTAGGCACGCATAGTTGACAGTCTATAGCTCTTACCCTTACTCTGTCGACTGCAAAACCTGCCAACCGCGCCGAGCTCAATCTTCCGCCGTAGCCTCAGGATACACCGCGATCATGCCGAAATTCTTCTGCGACTACTGCGATGTGTATCTCACACACGATTCGATGTCTGTGCGCAAGTCGCATAACGCTGGTCGCAACCACCTGAGGAACGTTACAGACTATTATCAGCAGATAGGACATGAGAAAGCGCAGTCAGTCATTGACTCGATCACGAATTCGTATGCTGCAGAGGGACAGCCAAACCCCATGCTTCAGCAACCTGGTGCTGGTCCGGGCTTCCCTCCTATGGGCTTTCCAGGTAAAATGCTTCTTGTGACGGAGAAGAACCCTACTGACAGATACAGGAATGCCTCCTCCACCGTTTGGTGCTCCTCCTGGCCAGGGTGGTATGATGATGCCTGGCGGCAGGGGTATGCCTTTTCCTCCATTTGGTCCCAATGGCGGTCCCCCAAATATGCCAAACAACATGCCATTCAGTCCTCCTCCACAAGGTTTTCCTCCGAACTTCCAACCACAGTTCCCTCCTGGCGGCTTCAACCCGAATCAGCAGCAAGGCCAACATGGTCCGCAAGGTAATCCCAGCCCAGCTCCCGGTCTGAATCAAGGGCCTCCTGGAGGCTACAACGCCGGGCCTCCGCCTGGAGCCGGTATGAACAGACGCTAGAGTCGACCAAGCAAAGGGGTGGAGAGCAGCAAAAGGCACAAAGACTGATGACTTGAACAATGCAAAGAGACAGAAGCCCCAAAGATACTATGCAGTGTTACCAGAGCACTTCATGTATCAAGACATCAATGGAAAAATGAATTGATGTTGTAGTCGTTCAGGGAAGGTGCACTCAAGCACCTAGACACGGTATTACGGCGTCAAGACCATGGCTTGAGTGGGAAAGTGCAATTCAGATCGGAGACAGCATAGCATTCAGAAGGTGCTCGAATGCCACTGCCTGCACTGAATCTGCTACTTCGCTCGCAGATACTGTCACGCTTCCTGGCATAAGAGTGCCTCACCGGTTATGCATTATTGGCTGTCGTGCTAACTAGTCCTTCTTCATGATTTACTCCAACATCATCATATCATGACTTGGTCTGGAGTCCTAGCATTCGTCCTTGGCTATCTGATTACACCTGCACTGGCTGTTGGCGCAGCTGCACTGGTCATCCATCTCACTCTCCTCATCCAGAGCTACCGTTCGCAACGAGCGATGAGAGCAGATTCCCTCACAGCGACGGCTTAGACCATCTCGCCACCCACCACTATGGCGGAAGCCACTGAATCTTCTCAGGCTGTGTTCGCCAGATCCGGCTCAGTTGTATCTCGATTCCACGAACAATTTAGCGATTCTTCAGGCGCCAACCCATCTATACGCGACCCATCACGCCCTTCTGGCCATCCTCATCGCATAATCCAACGGCTAAGAATTGAATCCGCTCGGCGCAGGCAGCTACTTAACAAGGCAGGCCAGGCGTCTATCAAGAACAAACCTGGAATATTGGCTCAACGAAGATCCCGACGGATGTGCACACCCACGACCATAGCTTACGAAAGACGCCGCAGCTCTGCAAGACAGCTTGTTGAAAAGCATCGCTCTGCACGAGAAGCACGTAAAAAACATGAGAAGGAGCTCAAGCGGAAAAGCCGACTGACCGGCACGATGTGGGGCTACGATCCATTGGCTGGTCGTATTTCTGACGTTTACAACATGTCCAATCTAAACCACAATGTACGTGGATGCTACATCTTTCGAGGCCCTCACAACGACAGTGACGAGTATGGTGTCGACGAGATCGACATGCTCGGACGAAGGACTGGCAGGCAGTGGTTACAAGGGACTAAATGGGGCATCGAATGCGGTGGTCCAGGCAGAGAACCGCGTTTCGAAGGCAATTGTGGAGGAGCGGGCGAAGAAGAGTGCGAAACCCATGCTTTGCACAGAGGACCGTCGCAGAGAACAAGCCGGAGCCCATGGGTCGCCGCTGAGACGAGCAGACGGCTGAATTGAGCCGCTGGATCAATCATCATGACGGCGGTTCTTGTTATTAGTGAGACCTGGGGCAGGCTACTGCGTTTCCTAGAACTGATTTTATCACATGCGGGACCTCCAATGTTTTCCCCTTCTCCTAGTATAAGCATCTCAACCGAGCAAGTAACAGAATGCTGTTCCGCTTCTTCTGAGTGTGCAAAGCAGATCACACTACCTCTTCTGCATCGTTGCACCTCCGTCCACAGTGATTGACTGCCCAGTGACGAAGCCGGCTCCGATCAACCATTCCGCACAATCAGCGATGTCCTCTGGCATACCCGCACGGTTGGCAGCAAACTTCTCAGCATCATCCTCCTCGATTGACCACTGCAAGCCCTCTTCGTCACCTTTCTTGCACTCATGCGCAACTCTGATACGTCCAGGAGCAATGAGGTTCACTCGAATACCGAATTTAGACAATGACACCGCCATGCTATGCGTCAGACCGATCAACCCAGACTTCGTCGATGCGTAGCCCTCCTGATTCGGATCAGACTGGAGCATTCGGAACGACGACACATGAATGATGCACGGACTCGATCCCTCACGCTGCTTCTTGCGGACGTTCCGGTCGCTGGACACTTTCATGTACGGCAGGACTGCCTGGCTGAGATGGAAGGGCGCGGTCAGATTCGTCTCGACGTATGCCATCCACTCGCTCGACGTGTCGAAGTCGTCCATAGACTTGCCATCCTTCCAGAAGGGGGAGCTAATGCCGCCGTTGTTGATCAGGACATCGATACGGTCGTCGAAGAAGGCGGCGGCGTCTTTAGCAGATTGGCGGATGTCGTCGATGCTGCGGAGATTGCAGAGCGCGTAGCTGAAGGCGCGGTTGGCGATGTAGGCGTGCAGATGGGTGTTCGCGGTGTACTCGAGCTCCTCTTTGTTGAAGTCGAGGATGAATACTCGGTGGCCTTTCTTGAGGAAATGACGGGCCAGGCAGCGGCCGATTCCTTGGGCAGCTTGGATTGTGTTAGGAGGGGTCTGAGGGGGATTTGATTGTTTTGAGGTGTTTTCGCTAACCTCCGGATATTAGAATGTGTTTTATTGGTGGTGCAGTCACTTGAGGGGTGGAGGCCTCGAGAGCTGATGGATTGGCAGCCATGATTGATGGCGATGCTGGTGGTTGCAAATTAGGTTGGCGACCGGAAGTGATGTGGCCAGCGTTGAGATGTCACTGGTGGGGAGCCCATGGCGGGCATAGTTCGTGACGGAAAAATGAGATGACCGGCGAACATCAGCTTGGCAACACGCTAGTGGACGGCTCTGGAAGTGATCAGTTTAACTTGGGTTCGAGAGGTAATGGTCATTCTACATTCAATTCAAGGTAATGGATAATTCGTAGCTGCGTGTTAGAGGAAACGCGTACATGATACTTTTGTGACAACACATGAATACACGGTACTATAGTAAGGCTAGTGGGACCCTATAGTACGCGTTCCACGACGGGTACTCACCTCATCCCACTCCCCAAATATGAGTGTTGTTTCTGCCTAGTCATCGAGAGCGAAGGGCATTGATGTTCAGTGATGTCGACTCATCTGGCTTCTCAGCTCAAGAATGAGCTCTTCTCACGGTACTCACTAGTACCCTCAGAACAGTGGCTTAACGAGTTTCTATCAGGCAGTCGCAACCCATCGCATCCCTTATCATCGTTGACTTCGACTGCTCATTTTCGCCTGCTAGCGACAGACTTCACCACCGCTCTCTCAACGCGACAAGGACAGGTGTTCCCAAGCACAATTTCAGACGTTCATACGAAAGAGCTTGTCCTGCAAACAGATATACCGGTACAGGTTCTAGACATCCATGACACAAGCACATCCAGGTGGACCCAGATCGAAGCAATAGAGCGTGTGGAAAGAGGTGAGGAGATACGGGGCCGGGAAGTGATAAGAAATGTGCCAGGAGTCAATGATGGTGACGACGGCATTGGTGGGGAACAAGGCCACGGCAGCTTGAATCGCCCGTCGGCGGCTTCTTCATCAAACGTTTCTGGTAATTCCAGGAAAGGTTCCACCGGACCTCACAAACTTCTCCTTCAAGATGCCGCTGGCTTGAAAACATGGGCCTTCGAGATGTCTCGGCTTGAAAAAATCACCATCGTCAACTCAAACCCACCTATGCCGGGCGCCGTGGGTGCTCAAGTTCCTGTGGAAGGCATGCAAATCGGATGCAAGCTCGTGCTCAAGAAAGGTACGAAGGTGAGACGAGGACTGATCATGATGACTCCTGCAAGCACAACCGTCATGGGTGGAAAAGTAGAGACATGGGACAGAAAATGGAGACATGGGCGCAAAGAAAGACTGAAGCAGGACCTCGAAAGAGAGAACGCAGGTTAAGCTGCGTTGATGGCCACGATGTCTCATGTGCTTCACTAGACCCTTCCAAGGCGGCCCGGACGTGACAGGATGTGGGAGCTTTCTGCGCCGCTGTAGGCGGTGCCTGTACGTTCGCTAGGGTTGATATACTTGGATTACCGACCCCAGTGCTTGAAACCTACCGGGAGCTACGTGCTAAGGTTTAGCCCCTGAAGAGCTGCAGCATTCAGCAACGTTTGCACAGTCAGTGCAACCTTAGCTCCGCCCGCAGCTTAGCTACCCAAGCTGCCCACTTAAAACACCATACCGGCGTGAGGCATTAATCAGATCTGCAAGCATCCCGCATCGAGAGTTAAGATAGCAGGACAAGCGACAGCCTGTCTCTTCGCGCGGCGTCGGCGGTGTCAGTGATGGTAGTTGATAGGATTGAATAAGGTTAACCACTGGTGTCGGCACGGAGAACCGGTTTCGACTAGAACTCCCTTCGAAGCTGTCTAGAAAGAATAGTGTAGGAGCAGCTTAATCATGACAATCAAGAGAATGCTCATGGGAGGCCCGGCAAACAATGAGGCTCGTGAAGCGCGACAATTGTCGCATCGCACCGAAGGTTTACTAGAGGATCAGTGACACCATGTGACACCCAGGACCAAAACAGAAAATAGTCGGCGACTGTAGAGCAACGGCAGCGACCGTGAGTGGCTGTAGGCGGAACGTCGGGTGGAGTGTCGACCACGGGGTGTCTACGGGACTCCATGCACCCCAGACGGATCAAGTGCCGCGTAATGCACAATGACGATCAGTTTTGTCGATCAGCACTTTCCGGCTTGGCTGCACGTACATGCCATCACAGTTAGGTCACGCAACGTAGCCTGCACATCAAGTATAAGACATCTACACGCACGACTATTGGTACTTCACGCCACCAGCTGAGGTCCAAACTACAGACCGCTCGCAAAAAGATTCATCATGGCTATCGGTGGGGGAAACGCAGAGCACTTGGAGAATGATCTCGCTCCAGTTACCACCGCGGAAGATCCCACCGTACTCGCAGACAATGTCGCCTACGGTCCAGGCGGAATCAAAGGTATTGTCAGCTCGCCGTTCGTCTTCGGCGCAGCTTTCATTGCCAGTCTGGGAGGCTTCTCCTTTGGCTACGATCAAGGTGTCATTTCGATCATCAACGTGATGCCTGAATTCCACAACACCTACCCCGAGGTCGCTCCTTCGACTCCAGGTTCTGGCTTTTACAAAGGCTTCATGACTGCCATGCTAGAGGTGAGCTTCATGAGGTCGTGAGAGGTCGACAGCCAACTAACAACATTGTCTAGTTTGGTGCTTTCATTGGGTGCTTCTTCATGCCATGGCTCGCCGACAAGATATCCAGAAAATGGGCGCTTTCTGTCGTTGTGTGCATCTTCGACCTCGGCGCTATCATTCAGACGGCGGCTCCCGACTATGGCACGCTTGTGGCTGGTCGTACTATCGGTGGCATCGGCGTTGGAACTCTAGCACTTGGAGCCCCTCTGTATATTTCCGAAATCAGTCCGCCAAACCTAAGAGGAGCTCTTCTCGTTCTGGAAAGCGTTTCCATCGTGAGCGGAGTCGTCATTGCATATTGTGAGTCAGACCAAGCCCCCCCCCAAAGCGAGGCTAACGGAACCGTAGGGATTACCTACGGCACACGCTACTTGGAGGGCGAGATTGCCTTCAGACTACCATTTGGACTCCAGATGGTTGCCGTTACTGCTCTTGGCATTGCGATTCACTTATTCCCCTACTCGCCACGGTGGCTGTCCCTTGTCGGCCGCAACGATGAGTCTCTCCAGGCAATCGCTAAGCTTCGACGGCTACCGCCCACCGATGAACGAGTCCGAACTGAATGGATGGGCATCATGGCAGAGGTCGAGTTCCAGAATGTGGTCCAAGAAAGAACACATCCAGGAAAGCGCGGCTTCAAGCTTGAGGTGCTCCAATGGACAGACCTCTTCAAGAAGAAGACCATACGACGAACAGCTGTCGGTATGGGTGTGGCATTTTTTCAGCAATTCTCCGGCATCAACGCGTAATTACTTGTCCTCAGCTTGTCCGGTCTTGACTAATGCGCTCTAGATTCATCTACTACGCTCCCACCCTTTTCAGCACCTTGGGAGCCGACTACGAGATGTCCCTTATTCTTTCCGGTGCCCTCAATATCCTGCAACTCGTAGCAGTCGTCATCTGTTTCTTCGTCATCGACCGTGTCGGCCGTCGACCACTCGCGTTTTGGGGTGCAGTAGGTATGTTCCTCGTCTACGTCACCATCGCAGCTCTGGTCGGCGTGTATGGTCCCAACTGGGGCAACGCCTCTGCTGGATGGGCCACTGTTGCCATGGCATTCGTCTACATGCTCGTCTATGGCGTGTCATACTCGCCGCTCGGATGGGCTCTCCCATCTGAAGTGTTCAGCACTGCCACTCGAGCCAAAGGTGTCGCGCTCTCGACTGCGACTGTCTGGATCTCCAACTTCATCATCGGCGTCATTGTGCCGCCAATGCTGGATTCTGCTGGTTATGTAAGTCTCTCCCCACCAAAAAACCCGTCCCCACTTGACTACAAAAAGAGCAATGGTGAAGGCTTTGGCATCGAGATGCATTGTAAGATGTCTCTCGGTCAGATTGTCCCAGAGCTCTCGTTTTTCAATCCTTCCCAATAGCAGTTTTCTCGTTATATGCCTACTATATACTAACATTCTCAGGGAACCTACATCTTCTTTGCAGCTTTCTGCGGTCTGGCAGCTATCTGGGCGTACTTCCTTGTGCCTGAGACAAAGGGCAAGACGCTGGAGGAGATGGACGATGTGTTTGGTGACACCAGTGGCCACGCGGAGAAGGAGATGATGAAACAGGCTGCTGCTAATGCGAGGCGGAGGAGCACTGCTGCCATGAGCATGTCAGATCAGACCAAGGAAGCACAGGAGAAGAATACTGTGTAAGAGGTTAAGGAGTGTTCTTTTGAGCCTCGAAAATGCAAAACTTCCAGAGCCGAGCTCGCCTAGCTGATTTCGAATTTTTGTGATCCGGCCCATTGCAACATCGTCAGATTGCACACCATTTCCGCAACTGTTAACCTCCAGACTCACCAAACTGATGAAGACCCAACGACCCCTCAGCGAATCCTCATCGAAGCCTCCATGAGCCTCACGCTCTCCAGGATTTGCGCCTTAACCACACTCACCAGTACATTCTTTCCGTCTTGACCCACAGCATGCACCAAAACGTTCTCTCCGTATCCGCAGTCGATCTCACCCGCCGCGACCTCATCATACTGTTCATACTTCTCCTTCGCTGCGCCCCCCGCCCCGTTCCCCAACACCTCCAGCGCTAATTTCCTCGCTTGCTCATACCGTTCAAACGCTCCCTCAACAGCATATACCCACGAGTCCTCGCCCTGGGACCCCTCGCCGTCGCCGTACTCCGCAGACGTCCGCACGACATAGTACAACTCCTTGCAGATCCGCCCGTCCTCGAATTCATGCGTCCACTTCGCATCGTTCGGCGTCGTCACGATGCGGACCTGGAAGATCGTGCCGTCCTGCGCGACGGCGTGGACGAGCAGACCGTCGCGGTTCCGCGTGGGGATGCGCTGCTCGTCGAAGAAGGATGGGCTGACGCCGTATGCTTTGAAGAACTCTGCTTCGTAGCCAGCGTCGAAGAGGGCGCGGTGGGCGGCGGCTTTGGCGAGGGAGGGGGCGTCGTAGGTTCCTATGACGCGCAGTTTCTCGACTTGTTGGGTGGGGTCTTTGGCGAGATGGGAGGATGTGATGAGGATGTGGTAGTTGTTTTTGTTGACATCGGACGAGGGCTGAGTATTGATGTCGCTGTCGGTGTGGAAGGGCGGTTCGGCTTGTGAGGTTTTCTGAGTGCTTAGCAGGTTGGGGTCGGCGTTGATGGAGGCGTAGTAGTCGCGGTACCACTCGGGTATAGGTTTAGTGCGAGAGAGCATGGTGGCGGTGTGAACTTTGGTGGATTGATTTGTTGTTATGCGCGAGTCGTTGTTGCTGCTGCACCTACCTGTTGCGATGCGTCAGGAGGGCGCCGGGCCTTATATTGGCATCCAGACGCTGAAGCATCTTAGAGCGGCTTCAGCCCTTGTCCGAGGATGTTGTAAATATCAGACCACCATGAGTCTTAAGATGCCAGATTGGTCGAGCCGTGTAGTATCGCTCACTCCATCGTGACGGCAGACATCGTATGGTTCCACTGGATACGGCCGCCTGGATCTGCGAAGCGAGGTGCCGCCCGCTGAACAACTTCAAACCCGTCGATCCTGAGAACATGCGAGCACTTTCTTGAATGTGAGTGACCGGGTTCTACGCGAGGCATACGAGGAACATTTGGTCTCATTACGCTGGATGAGATGCCTAGAACTGCCGACCTGAAAGGCAGTGCCCCTTTGTCACGCTACCACTTCCGAGTTGTCACCCCACTCGCCTGGCATGTGACCGTTGCAGACCCTGACTTCCGGGAAGTTGCGCCAATGAAATAATGTGCGCAATTAGGTGTCATTACAAACCAACTCAGCCTCAGGCAGGATCTGGGCGATTGTCACACCACATTGATAGGCGAATTCCTTTGGACTTAGCAGCTTTGGCATTCAGACAACAGCAGAGACGTCGAATGTTCGAGACAGGAATCATCATGGCAGAACTCAGGTATAAGTATGTGAAGCCTTTACGACCTACAAGATGGAATGATCATCAGTCAATACCACCAAGTCCAAGCAGATTCTGTCCCGACCAGATTTCCAGCATCTCAATCTAATCCTCAGAAGACCCGCCAAACGCTATGGCTTACTACCACGACTTTCCGTACCCACCTTACTACGTGCCTGAGCCATGGCGCACAACCCATGTCCCTAGACACTTTCCCGAGAGGCATTTTCCTCTGGAACATTTCCGTCACACGGTTGGCCACACCCTAGGCAGCGTAGCTGACACATTCATCCACCCTTGGGGCCCGGAGCAGCCCATGCACAATCCATCGATCGATGTCCGGGAATCAAAGAAGAGCTACTACATCGATATTGAGTTACCAGGCCTGGACAACAAGGCCAAGCTGAGGATCAAGTGGAGCAGCTCCAAAACTCTCCTCGTGGAAGCCGAGCTCGAAAGGCCGAAGGTTGACGAAGAAGCGCAGGATGGCGAAGCAACTGCCAGTACCACAACAGCAACTGAGCCGACCCCAGGTGATGGCCAGTCCGCCAGCGGCGACGCGAACGTCGAAGGGAAGGACCACGAGAAGGACAAAGACATTGCCCTTACTGTCCATGAGCGTCGTGTTGGAACTTTCGCCCGAGCGTTCAGCTTCCCCATAAAGGTTAACCACGAGGAGCTTGAAGCACACCTGCATGCGGGACTGTTGAGGGTCAAGGTGCCGAAGGTTGAGACTTATGAAGTCAAACCGGAGCATAAGGAGGTCGAGGTGAAGCACTCTGGTGCTTGATGCACCTTTTCGTGCTCATTTTTGGGGGCTAGCCACGGGGCTGCTTGTGTGAGCGGATGGGTATCGCTTTTGTAACGATAGTCATGGAATGATTGGCTTCTGGTGGGGCTCAGACACGCTCCCTTACTCGGAAAACGTTGGTAGAATGTCATTGATGTGGCCTCAACATCACTCTCCTCCCACTCCACCCAAGGTCAATGACCATTGTTCGACTCAGTACTGTTCAGGGCTGACCGGGCTTTGTTCACTGCTATTCGTACTGCTTGGCTCTTTCGCAACCATCGACCCATCGTCAACCTCGTAAACACCCGGCAACGCTCGCGTATATCCTGGCACGTAGTTACTATGTGCACTCATTTCTGTCGCAACCTTTGAGCTGCCGTATAGCTCGGACTTCTCGTGCGAGCCATTTGGCGGCATCTCGTGATGATGCAAGCTCTGACTTATGCCGTGGAACTCGCTGGAAGGCCGCCATTTGCGGCGAAGGAAGAAAAACAAGGCCAATACCATAGCCGCATTGCCGACGAGTGAACCGATCACAATACCGGCAATGGCATCTTTCGACAGACCATCTTGTTCGTCACTACTCTCTTCCCCTGTCAGGGTTTCGTCGTCGCTGAGGCCATCACCACTACCAGGATCGACGCTTGCTGATGAGTCGGTGGTCTCGGTGATCGAGGCGCTTGTCTCGCATATGAGACTACCCCTGATAGTCTCCTCATGTTTGAGGTAGTTAAAGTAAGTACACAGCGTAGCATTGTTGGAGGATGTTTTAACGAGAGCGTCTCCTTCGACTAAGCCTAGGTTCTCAAAGCTTATGCTGCCACATATCAGTCAACGTGTTCTCCAGCAACCAGAAATTCGATCTTGCAGGCAGAGACACTTATGATGAAAACGGTCAAGATGACTGTAACAAAAATGGACTCACCGAGTCGCTTCTGCTATGGGCGGTATTGCATGACCATCAGGGACCCGAAAAGAGCACCAGTGCTGAAGCAAGGAATTACTTACGCGTCGAAGTTGCCATTGAGTGTAACCCCGCCTTCGATACTCTCCAACATTTCGAAGCCATCAACCACACGTAGTTTGCTATTGTTGGACAATTGAAGGCCTCCTCCGATATCTACCAGGTCAGGGAAATCGAGTTTCGACACTTCTGTGCTGACGAATGCCATGTTCAGTCCAACAGACATCAACCACGTCGATCGATAGGTAGCCATTGAGCAGCTGTAACACGTCAATGCCCCTGTCACCTCCTGCAGGTCCGGCGTCGATAGAGCACTAATATTAGCGAAGGTCATGTTGCCAAAGACGAATTGGAGGCTGTCGAACCGCAGGCTGAGGGTAGGCGCGTTCGCTTGGAAAGACAGTGATGTGGCATTTTCGAGATCCTGCAGGCCAATTGTCTCTAGCTGTGCGTTGTTACTGATATCGATTGACTTAGCCAATACCATGCTAAGGCCACCGATGCTGAGCAAGCCAGTGTCGAAGATGACAATGTTTCCTGCTTGAGAGACACCCCCCTCAAAGTCCACCGAACGCAGTGAGGGTAGATTTACCCATAATATCGAGTTCAACGTCGTCAAGCTAGGCACACGTAGCGTTGATAACCGGCCGAGATGCGACAGCTGTAAAGTGCCGCCAATCGTGATCAAATCTGGCGCACTCAAGGCACTAATAGAAGCATTGCTCGCAGTAAGGTCCCCAGCAATACTTTCAATGCCAGTCAAGGTGATATTGTCAGTATTGGAAGCACTGATCACGATATCGCCATCGTAGAGTTTACAAGAAGATATCGAATCTGCATCAGCGCTCGAGGAAATTGTTATGCTAGGACCATTGCATTGTCCTGTGAAGGTCAGCATGCACTCTGATGATATACAGCTTTGAACAATATTACCCTGAACACTCAGCGCAAAAGAGAACGACAGGCAGACCGCCAGCAGCAAGGCCATATCGCTCAGCACAATAGCGCAAATGTGCATGACCGGACTGGCATGCAGGATTGAACAGTGCGATTGTATAACTACCGATCATCTTATCGTTGTCGAGCAGGTGGGACATACAGTGTCCACCTCCCACGTACCCCAGCAAGATGTGGTAAGCGAAGTAGGCATGAGGAATGCTACGTGGGTGGTGAAACTGTGTGGACCAAGAACATCCTAGGAGTTTTCTAACTCCTTGAATATTTGACCGCTAGACGACGATCTCCCGAAACTAGCGCCGAAGCAAATTCAACCAGGAACGGCATGTCCCGCTCCCCCTAGCTGCCCATGGGATATGCAACCTCGCAAAACTGGGCTCAAAGGCTAGTCTTCTACCCTTTTACTGTAAGAAATGGCGTATTGTTCTGGTCCGAGTCGAAGTCTGTGGCGTAGCCCTGTTCACAAGTAAACTTCGACCAGATTCAAATGTCCGGCCCCAATGGGTAAAGAGCTGAAAGTGACGCGAGGGCGCCTGAGTTTCAGAATGATTGTAATCCTGACGTGCGACGATGCCAAGCACCAACTCGTCCTTCGTGGATTCGCCATGGCGGGACTAGAACAGAACTACTGCCTCAGAGGCTGCAGAGAAGTCCTAGAAGCCTGGCTCGTGGTGCGACAGATTCCTAGTCTTGCTTGTGCGGAAGTTTTGGACGCATCAAGCGCGTAAGACTGAAGTCATCACTCACATAATTGATACAACTACGGAAAGCTGGCACGATGTGACTTTGGCTGTACCTCTGCGTTACCGGTCGTGAGGGGACTCAATTCGCCATATGCACTGGCCTTAGCCGGGTCGACATATAGCTACGCACGAAGTGTGAAGCATCATACTCATCGTCAAGGAGGACCCAAAATTGAAGCGATGCTTGAATATCTATGAGGCGCTGATTATACTCTGGCGGCGCAAGTGGATGTTGGCTGGTCTTGCGTCGTAACATGCTGTAGGCTTCGCATGCTTATCTTGTCTGCAGCTCTTGGTGCATGAAACGAAGCGCATCACAACTGCTTGTTGCTTCTTGCATCATCACACTCCTTTCACAAACTCGTTTCCTTCCTCTTCAGTAGGCTGGAGCCTTGTTACGTGGTGCCCTCCTTTAGCTCGCTTCCTTTGCTATCTCAGGCGACAGCAACCACCGCTTCTTCGGCACAGGCTTCCAGAACTATATTCACTCCACCGGCTTCGTGCCTTTTGGCCAGACCGCCCGCAAACTTCACCTGAGTCGAGGTGATTCAGTGATTGTGCCGATCTAAGCTAGGTAGAGTAGGGTTCATGCAGAATTAGAAGCCTTTCAGTACATACCAGGGAGCATGTACGAGCTTATGGCCCTTCTCGCAGAGAACATATGGGCGCTATAGCTTTATTAGAGGGCAACAATGTGCCATGCCGAGACCGATGTGCGACCTCCTGGTGCTATCAAAACCTCGAAGCTGTGTAGTCTGCGCTGCCAGGACCATTTCATGTTCTGCATGGTGCTTCGTCGGCAGGGACGTGCGCTCGTAGATGTATGGCCATGGGTAGACTGTTTAGAACCGCCCCGTAACCATCCGCAGTAAAGCTTTGTGTAGTCTCGATGTGGAAACACTGGCAAAGCAACGTTGCAACGAAATCCCAACAACGGAGCAATATGGCTTGTCAAGCACAAGGTGCAGTCTTTGACCCATGGATGGAGGTACTTCTATTGAGATTCTTCCCGCATACGGTGAGGTGTTACTGGTTGTGAACAGTCAAGAACACGGCTTGATGAGGTTGGACCCGGGCCCCGCGATGCAAGCTGTCAAGTGTGTATATGGACACGATACCATCTGATTGCGGTACTGAAAGCGGCAATCTGTCGCCAGATGGTGCCCTTGAAAGTCAAGTGTTCGTGGGGAGTCAACGTAACCGGTTGAAGACATAGGAGGTAGAGTTGAGAGAGACAAAATTCTGAATGTTTCCACTCCACCCGGGTGCCCATGTCGAAATGGACCAAGTCTGACACTCTTGACAATATCCGACGACCAGCAATTGCTTACACTTCCTCCTTCCACCGTGCTGTTGGTTCTTGCCACCTCATTCCTGTCGTCGGCTTCGGTTTCTCTAACCTCAACAACCAACAAAGCCAGTCCTCCAATGGCAAAAGCACATTCCAAATCCTGTTACAGAAGAAAGACAAAGTAACTGTGAAAGTCGCGACTACCGCATCCAGGTAGTAGTGATTCGCCGTCGAAACAATCACCAATAATACAAATATTGGGTACACCACACCAGCCACAAGAAACGCCATCCTTTTCCACAGTCGCTGCCGTTTAGAATGATACAAAAACGTACACCCAATCACAAACGCATAGGTAAAATGCAAGCTTGGCATAGCAGCAAGCTGATTGACATTCTTCCCTCCCACCCAAACAGACTCGGCGCTACCCTGGCGCACAGTGTCGTGAAACCCGAAACGCTCCGGGAGTAATCGTGGCGGCATACACGGCCAGAAGGCGAAAACGAAAAAGGCGGCGAAATTGCCCAAGGTCATAGTCCGCCGGGCGACCGCAAAGGTAGAATGATCGGTAGCGGAGTAGTAGTACCAGGATATGAACCTAAAATTGTCAGTCGTGCCCGGTGGTCATCGTCGCCAAACTTACAAAACAGTCCCAGGAATATGGACTAACGAGTAGGCTCTGTTCAACAGAGTCATTGCTGAAGTGTGGCCCAAGAAAAAACTCTGCACATCAACCTCTCTTAGTGGGAACAAAAATCGTGCGATCGATTCGTGCTCTAACCACAAGATGTTGATGCCGTGCGTCTGTGCCAATTCCACGACACCGTTTCCTTTCCCCTCGTACATACTCGCTGCGAAGCCTTTCGTGAAGCTGTAGACCGTGTAGTTTAACACCCAGTAAAACATCTCAACAAGAAATGGAAACTTCTGGAGAATCCGGCTGTGAAAGCTGTTCCGGAAGCATTGGGTGTTGGGAGTTGTGATGGTGCGTCCGAAGCAGTTTCGCGACTTGGCGTCGACATCGCTACTACTCGGGACTAAATATTGATCGTCTGGTTCGGAATATTCTGATCCAAAGTCGTCGTCAAGCAACGGTTTACTGTGTGACCGTTGATGCCTCGAGGGGACAACTTTGGCTTGTCGGTGTCGGTTTATATAGAGAGAGCCGAGCATTATGCTAACGACTACCTATGAGGCTGTTAGCAGAGCCGAGACATACCGTAACGCAACGCACAATTGGTTCGACCCATTTGTGAGAAGCAAATTGTGGCTTCCCAAGATCTGGACCTGACGTCGAGCCCGTGGCCATGTTGTCGCTCAAGGGCTGTATAGCCTCGATACCGATAACGTTGACAGGCGCAAAAGGTAAGTCGCCGCGAAATCAGGCAAGGTCTTCGTACGACTTTTGAGGAAAACACGTGTCTAGCAGAGGGCCTTCGCAGGCCACAAGAATGAAAAGATTAAAGTTTGTTCTGGGTAAATGAATGTTGGAAGAGAGCAGTCAAGAATATTGGATATAGAAAACCAAGCAACGGCGAGAGACAAGAGTTGGGAGATGAATAGCTCGTGTGCCTCGAAGGTTTTCAGCTAGTGTCTGTAAATAGATGGGGTGCTTCTGATTCGTTTCAAAAGGAGGCTTTTCACTTTTTGGCGCGGTCGACTGGGCAGTGCATCGGGTGGATACTTTACGCCTGCTTCGTGCTCTGGAAGAGTGGCCACCCGAGTGCTTAGCGAAAGCTTGTGTCTGGGGGCCTTGCCGTAAAGTGCTTGGGAGCTCCTGCTCTGACTCCTTTTCATCTCTTGCAATCTTAAGGGCTGAGGCAGCCACAGCAGCTCATTCCTTTTAGCTACTGGTGGATATACTGTGGCTGGGGGTCGATCTTACAACCCCTATCAACTTTTCGAAATTGTGTGAAGCTGACCTTACTCATCACTGCACGCCGCACACGTCGTGCGCAAGCAAAGTCGCCGAAGCTACGGCAAGTTACGTCAGCCAAGTGTGCACGTTACTGGCACGCTCCTGCAGTCTTGTGCAGCGTCCTCCCATCACCAAGGCAATGACGAACACTAGTCTACATTTGTTGCCCTCTTGACCAAAAGCAACGTGAGTGATACGCGAAATCGATGAAGTGAAGTTTCTAAAACCACATATCCAAGATTGAGTTTGAATAAAGCACGTAGAGGATTTTGTCCTCGCCTCAACCATGTACATACCAGACCTGCCTGGACTGTAAAGAGCAAGCTGCATTTTCGTGGGTCAACAACGTGACAAAAAGCCTTTAATATCGGAAATTTTGGTTATCTGGTCGCAGGGAGCCTTGATGCATGCGCCAAATGGATCAGAGTAGTCGGATCTGCGGGAGAGGTGGCTTCAAGATCAATCACATCCACAGCATCGAATATGCGGGGCGAGTGTTTGGGGTTCGAGGGAGCGACCACGCCGAGCACAAGGTTATGCGCGGTTGTACGGACGGTGGGCTTTCTCTGCAATGGACGTGGCCAGATCGCAGATGTCGGAGCCCAACGTGCCAGTCACATGCCAGTGCGTACCTGGTCTGAAATTTCTGGCCCTGTTCTGCATGATCCATGTGGGGGCCTACGACACGGCGAAGCAGACGCTCCATCCATCGTGCTGTGCACAAGAGGCCTCACCCCTCCGAACGTTCTTCCCCCATGTCGAGGTACTTGGTACTCCATGGAAGTATTCGCACGCATTAGCGGCTGGGCTCGGTTTTCGGGCATAATTTAACGTGCTGCGACCTAGGCTAAGCCGCTAGTGCGACGAACACTTCCGTGGAGTTTCAAGTATCATGTGGTTAGTCGTCCTGACCCCATGTTCTTTCACCAATGCCGTGACTTTACTTACAGAAGAAGTGGCAACTTTCAGCGCCACCCCAGTTCTTGGCGGACAGCGCTTTTGCCCGGAGATCCTCGCTCGATTCGGCCCGTTATCTACTCCAGCAGGACGTCTATCAGGTCTGGGGACATCGAGCGTGTTTGAGGTTTAAAAGGTACTTGTTGAGAAATACTGAATGAAGGGCTGCGCATGTGGTTGAAGAGCTCTCGTCGTTTGTTGCGATGCACTACCTGGAGCAACATAGAGCTTTGGGCATACAGCACTAATAGCTCGCTTCTTGTGACCCTACTCGTGACAGTGACTTGCTTGTCCTTCATCCTGCGTCATCTCGTTGTCGGCGTGGTACCATCTAACCACCCAAGCATAGCCGTCATTGGCCGGCTGGACATTCACGCATGTGCTTGGGGGTGGTAGAGACAAGCTTCTACGGTTAGGTGCCTTCCGTTGGTTTGAAGCATTGTGGAAGTGGCTCTGCGACTGAGCGTTTCCCACCAGCTGACCGTTAGTCGTGATTTGTACTTACACGTTTGCCTGGTCACCCACCACTGCTTGCCTCTCGTGTATACATAGATGCTATCCCGGCTAGTCGAAGTATCTCGGTGGGTAGCACCACGTGCTCCAGTCTTACCGACAGGCTGTCAAGAGTGCCCACGCTAATGTTGGTCTCCAGGCACGTTCACACGGGTCAGGCAGACTGTCCTACTCTGTAGAGTGCTGCCTAAGCACAGCTGGTTCGTCGTCCAAACGTAGAATTCCCTCGTCGACCTCAGAATATGCGTTACACACTATCAAACGTTCACACTGATGTTGAAGTCTCATCGTGCCTGCCAGTTGGCTTGCGGACATCGGCGTTGTGGGGCCTGGAACGAAGGGTAGTCTTCGGCCTGGCGTATACACGGATTGTACGAAGCAATGGGCAGCTTTGTCTGCTGCATCGCGTCATGATACTCTGCTGACTTGCTCGTTGGACAGGGACATGGTAGCCGTTGTGCTGGTTGTGTGGCTTTGGGATTGGAGATCTGTGGTGGAGATTCGGGGGATAGATAAATTTATTCAATATGGCAACGCCTCGACCACTGCACGCCACAATGAGTATATTCTGCAGCCACCCCGACAATCACCCACCATGAACATAACGTGCAACACAGTAGCGAAAGTATACCACGCTACAACGGATGAGGTACGCAGCGTTCACTGTCGCGACAACACAAACGGAAGGCAGTAGAGGGAACACGCATGCTTAACACAAAAGTACACGAACTCGTGAAGCATGATAACACGAAGCTTTTTATGAACTACCACAATCCCGCCACAGAACAGCGCAGCATAACAATACACGTCCGGAGACCACCAAATTATTATACCAATAGCATGCTCGCTGGATCTTCCATATATTTCTTCAGCAGAACCAAGAAAGTCACTGCTTCCCTGCCATCCAAGATTCTGTGATCGTACGTCAAAGCAAGGTACATCATGGGTCTGCTCTCGATCTTGCCGTTGATAGTGACAGGTCTCTCCTTGATTGCGTGTAGACCGAGCACAGCAGTTTGCGGTAGGTTGATGATTGGGGTGCCCATCATTGAGCCGAAGACGCCACCGTTTGAAATGGTAAAGCTGCCGCCAGCCATGTCTTCGATAGAGAGCTTGCCGTCTCGTGCCTGCATATATTAGAATCTCTCGGTGGCATAGAAGCGCGAGACTCACCTTCTTGCCAAGCTCAGCAATACCCTGCTCGATCTCGACCATGTTCATGCTCTCTGCATTTCTCAAGACTGGGGTAACGAGACCCTTGGGTGTAGAGACAGCAACACTGACGTCGACATAATCTCTGTACACAATGGTGTCACCGCCGTTAGGGCCCTCAATCGAAGCGTTGACGACCGGCAGGTCCTTCATAGCAAGGATCGAAGCTTTGGCAAAAGCGCTCATGAAACCGAGTTTGACGTTGTGTTGCTTGAGTATATCGTCCTTGTGTCGCTTCCGGAACTCCATGATTGCAGTCATGTCGACCTCGTTGAAGGTGGTCAACGAGGCTGCAGTGTTCTGCGATTGCTTGAGCCGTTCAGCTATCCTCAGCCGCATACGGTTCATTTTCACCTGAAACGTGTCAGTCAGTCATATTCTTTACCATGCAACGATACGCACCCTGTGTTCTCCTCTGCTGCCCTTGCCGAACGGGTTCGGTGCAGCAGCTCCACCGTCCTGGGACTCCTTTTTGGGTTCCGGTTTAGACTCCTTTTTGGGCTCCTGCTTCGACTCCTTCTTGGGTTCTTGTTTAGATTCCTTTTTTGGCTCAGGTTCCTTCGGGGGTGGGGGTGGAGGGGTCTCTTTCATTTCCTGCTTGTCCTCTGGTTTTTTCTCAGCCTTGTCAGCGCCCCCCTCCTTAGGTTGCTCTGTCTGGCCCTCGGGCTGCGAAGATGTTTCCTGCGCGTCGCTGGCAGGTGATTTTGGTTCCTGCTTAGCCTTCGACTCACCACCACCTTCTGCGCCGGCATCGATCTTCGCCAGGTCCTGTCCTACTGTGACTGTGTCTCCTTCTGAGACTAGAAGCTCGGTGATGACACCAGCAGCTGGCGCGTTGACGGCGACATCGATCTTGTCTGTTTCGATGGAGGCGATCTCCTCGTCTTGTTCTACGTGGTCGCCGACCTGCTTGCTGAACGAGCTCAAGGTACCTTCCGAGATGGACTCTGCCATCTGCGGCACCTTGACCATGGTCTCTTCATAGCGAGCCACCGAAGTACTGAATAGCTTGAGCTGTGGGATAGTGGTATACCTCGGCAGGGACTGGCTGATGGATGGTCTACATGTCTTCGCCGAAGCTCTGACAATACTGTACGCGCGGAGAGCGGCAGGAGAGCGCCGTGCTGGTGTGGCCAGGCGCGAAGCCAACGCCGGAATCCTGCTCACTCTTAAGCTCGCCATACGGAAAATCGAATCGGGAAGGTGCAGATGCTGATCTAGGTGGCCTCAAAGCCTCTTGCTCGAGTTTTGGCGGTCAGTGGTGGAAAACAGCCAACCTAATGGCTGCCCAGGATACAAGAAGTGATAAATAGAAGAGCGAAGAGCGCAGCAAACACGAAGTCGTAGCCTTTCTCTAGCGTAGGTGAGTTGTAGATGGGTACCAAGCGAAGCGCAGCCGGGAAGCTGTCACATTTGCCAATGGTCGTCAGGGTCAGTAGCTCTTTTAGTGCTAGCTGGACTTGACATAGCCCTGGAAGTCACACCCGAGGCTTCCTCTTAGGCAGTTGGTGCTCTCCGTAGCAGAAGCTCCCAGCACGAGTCCGCCAAGCATTTCGACTCCAGATTTCGTGACTTCCAATCGTCGTCCTCGCAATTGCAGCTGACATCGTCGACGACAACACCACAGAAACCACGAAGGTTGCCCCGACACCTGCTTTCCGCTGTCGCTAAGGGCTTGAAGCAGCTAGGAGAGAAGAATTGGAGCGGCCAAACCCGGACTGAGCGCGGAGCGCTCCCCTCTCTTCAGCCATGTCGACCGCGATCTCTGCTCACACCAAGGCCGTCAGGTAAAGCTCGACAGGAGAAAAGAACGACAGGAGCTGTGCTGATGTTGTGCCGATAGGTCACTATACCGAAGGTCGTTGAAGCTAGCACTCGATTGGGCCGTGCAACGAAATCTATGGAGAGGTCAAGCAGTCTACATTAGGTCTCTCTTCGATGCCAACAGGAAGGTGTATGACCCTAGACACCAGAAGGTACGGAAATCTTGGTAGCGAACGGCAAAGAGAACGACGTATCCTTACTAACACATGCGGCAGCTACTATTCACGGAAACAGAGAAACTGCTGGTGAAATGGAAGCACCCCGACCCATACCGACCACCATCTGCTCCTGGTGGCTCGAAGTACGAAAGAAATCTGCCACCTCCAGATCTACCACCGCCATCGAGGGAGGAGGTTAGGAGATTATGAGTTGCCTACGTTTAAAGAGATGCATCGCGGGGTGGGGTCACGTTCTGCGTAAGGGCATGAGTTGAACTTTCAGATTTGTACATAAGGGACAGAAGAAATGACAAGCGTTGCCTGTCTGCTGCAAGTCCGCTAAAGGACGTTGCTGTCGCATTTTAAGTGTGCTTGGTTGACAAGATAACGCTCATGAAACGAGATTGATACAATAAGCACGTTCGCAGACGATCGCGCAATACACTACATTGGGTTTGAGCCTTAAGACATCCTACTCAATCGCGTGTCCAGCAGCTGCCAAAGCTCGTAGATTATATGCGCAGTTGGTTATCTGTCGCGAAACGCTCGTGCTTTTGCCAGCCCTGGTTTGCGCGGCCCTAGCGTTATCTTTGAGGCTCGATAGCCTAATAAGCCGCTCCTAAAGTCATTCTCGACGCCTATAGCGCCCCGTGACGGCGCTCTACCTTGTGGCTGCGGCCTAGGTGAAGACGGCGAAGCATCACCGAGATTTGGTATCGTCGTCAAAAGCATTCCGCCCACAACTGATTACACATGCGATTAGTCTAAGGTTGAAGCTCGAGATCAAGAGCGGCAAGATACACGCGAAAAGTGTTCTTCAGGTTGAATGTCATGCCATTGTAATATTCGTAAACTGGTATCACTGATGGTGCACTCTATTTCGTCGCAAGACCATCGCCACTCGACGCGTCAAGCTCATGTTGGTCGCCATATCTCTGGCCTGCACCTCTGTACTCATGCCTGTTCAAAATTCTGTTGCATCCGTATTCATGACCATGAATGCTTCTAGGCATAATGTACACAACCCGTCAAAAAACAAATGCTGAAAACCATGCGAGCACGACGGCTCGACCCTTGAACCCCATTGTGCCACGTGTAATCATAAATGAACTCCGAGAAAACCGCACCCAAAGATTGCAAAAAGTTTACAATTCTTGAGACTGGCCCTTGCCTGGCTTGGCTGTCTTCTTGGGGAGCAAGTCTGGAAAAGCTGTTAACAATTGCCTGCGGCTTGTAAACGTGGAATAACGTACTCTGGTGAATGTTTGGCAGGACACCACCTTGGGCGATTGTGACGTGTCCGAGGAGCTTGTTCAGTTCCTCGTCATTTCGGATGGCGAGTTGCAAATGTCTTGGGATAATACGCGTCTTCTTGTTGTCTCGGGCGGCGTTACCAGCCAACTCGAGGATTTCGGCAGCCAGGTACTCAAGAACAGCTGCGAGGTAGACTGGGGCACCAGCACCAACACGCTGGGCGTAGTTGCCCTTTCGGAGAAGTCTGTGGACACGACCGACTGGGAATGCGAGACCAGCCTTGGATGAACGTCTGCGCAGACAAGTCAGCATATGGTTTCAAATGGTTGACGCGCCCTTGACGCGCTTTTCGGATGAGAAGACGCGTCAAGATGGTGAAATATGGTGAAGCCATGCTTCCAAAGGATGCGACTCACGATTGGGCGCTCTTGGAGCCAGAGGCCTTGCCGCCAGATTTTCCGCCAGTCATTTTGATTGATGTAGTTGGATTGAAAGGATTTGAGAGATTGGAAGTGGTAGTCGCTTGACTGGTAGAGTTGACTTGAGTATTGGATGAGTGGTGATGGATGAATGGGAGAGAAGGAAGCAGGCGGCGAAGTGGTGGAAAGGAAGAGGATTATAAGTAATGGGGAAGGGCTGACGTGCGGGCAAGCAGGTGCATCTTCAGATCAACCAAACTGAGAGCCGCGTACCAATCAGAATTCAGGATCAAGATGACGATGGCTAGAGCACCTTGCCACTTTTGGTCAGTCAGAAGTAAATTACAAGTGAGAACGCTTCCATACCAAAAATACGACTTCCCGGTATGATCAAAATGACTTTTCCAGCCATCTCCTGGACTTGGCACGGTCTCATTTCTGTGGTGATCCCAAAAATCGACTTTTCCTGACGACTTTTTGTCACCAGGTGCATTACAAGCGCGGTCTAGGTGGAGTCACCACCACGAAGTGGCAGTCGCGATCAATCCATCATCCTGCCTGCTCATTCTTGTATAAGTTCCCCTCCCGCCTTTCCACTTCGCCATCTTCCTTCCTCATCCATCCATCCACAATCCACTACAAACTTATCAACGCTTCAAAGTCTTTGAACTTTCTCACTTACATCCATTTTCGTCTTCCAATAAATCACAACTTCCAAAATGCCTCCCAAAGCAGCTGAGAAGAAGCCCACCACTGGCGGCAAGGCCCCAGCTGGCAAGGCCCCAGCCACTGAGAAGAAGGAAGCAGGCAAGAAGACCGCCGCCGCTCCCTCAGGCGACAAGAAGAAGCGAGGCAAGACGAGAAAGGAGACCTACTCCTCGTACATCTACAAGGGTATGCAATGCGAGCGCGTCGTGCGCGACTACGATTGAGCAACATTGACTAACGCGTCTTCAGTCCTCAAGCAAGTTCACCCAGACACTGGTATCTCCAACCGCGCCATGTCCATCCTGAACTCATTCGTCAATGGTATGTTCCTACTTGCTCTAGTTTGCTCGAAGTAGTCGCTAACATTCTGCTAGATATCTTTGAGCGTGTCGCAACTGAGGCCTCCAAGCTTGCAGCCTACAACAAGAAGTCGACCATCTCATCGCGTGAGATCCAGACCTCAGTCAGACTTATCCTGCCTGGTGAGCTGGCTAAGCATGCCGTGTCGGAAGGCACAAAGGCCGTTACCAAATACTCCCAGAGCAAGTAAAGAGTTGGTAGCATGGTCGCGGGTTCTTGGTTGTTTGTCTTTTTTTCAATGGGTCATGGGTTCATGGCATACGGCTTGCGATGGGTGTTTATGGTGATACAATTACGACTTTTACGGAACGGTGGTGCTTGCTTCGCAGCTTGGGCAAGCATGGTCACGTATGGATGGTGCGCCGAGCTCTTTTCCTCCATGACATATCAGCATGATGGATTTGTACAATGATACCACGAGCAAAAATACAGACAGAAGCTGATGACACATCTTTCCTCGCATCAAGTCAGATGCACAAGCTATCACAATGGAAAGCATGAAACATTGATCTTGAGTTCCAATTCGTTCTGCGTCCCTTCCACTTCGTCATCATGCTTTGCTGAACGCTCACAAGCCTGAGAGCCATCCCCGCGGCCAGAAGGTGAGGGCTGGCAATGATTCGTTCACCCTCATTGACAACAAACGCGTCCGAGGCGCGCCAAGTGGACCTTCGATCGCCACCAGGCTCGATGCTGCACGCATCACTCCAAAGCTAAGACAGTCCTCTACCAGCGTCAGGTCATTGATGAGGCCTTGTACTCAAGCCACAGTTGCGGCCTTCGGGTGCCTGCGACGAGTCCCGTGCGCACTCTTACACCACCAACAGATCGGCAAACCATAGCGAAAGGGTTCTGGAATGAGAAAGTCTTGGAATCATATACCTCCATTCATCGCGAGTTGTGCATTGAGCTGTGAGGATCAACAATACGACACTTGCGATGTATTCGATCAGGAACTGCCATTCTGCCTTAATCCTGCAGAACGGTATTCGTACTACCTGTGCCCGCTGGATCATCCCGTGGAAGTTGATCGCTCCGCAATACCTGCGCATCTCCTCGTGTCAACCCATTCCATCCCCTCCCAATCAATCACTACCGTAACACCAGTGGCCCTGAGCATATCTATTTGCGCCGAACAAACCCTTCCTTCCAACCGTTGCTCAATGATCATCACCTTTCTCAGTCTTGTCGTCTTCCTCGTCATCCTCCTCATCATCGAACGTCTCCACCTCATCCACCGCCTCTTTTCGCTCCGCTGTCTGTCCCGGCACAGGCGGCTCCTTCGCGTAGACATTTACGATCTTCTTCCCTCGAACGTCGTTCACGCGTCTCTTGAAGTCCTCCCAGTCGTTCTCGTCTCTGATCAGGAAACCCATCAGCATGCTCGGGTCCATCTCTTTGATGTCCAGCCCACGCAGGCGGCGCGTATGACATGAGCCTATCTCCTCTACTGTGTATTCTGCTGCGTTCTCATGGTAGGGCAGTGCGGGACGAGTCTCGTGTGGGTCGAGGTAGAAGAAGGTGTCGTTTTGCACGCCGATGAAGTAATGGGAGCTACTTGGGCGGCCGCCGGCTATGCCAATGGACTGTGGGTAAGTGAGGCTTCGCTTGAGGGCTTCATGGTAGACTGGGGTGATCCGGTCGAGACCTAGGCGGATACCAAGGAGGACAAGAGTTGGGGTGATCGTTGGGTCGGTAGGAGTTGTTGCAGAGATGGTACGGAAGCGATCTTCGTAGATGTCGGAGGTTGATTGGGAGACGTAGACTCGCAGGCCGGGGATGGTGTGAGAAGTCGCGTTGTATTCTGCTGAAAGGGCGGCGATGCAGGATGCTGTTGCCGATGGGCCAAACCATTGACCTGGGTGTTTGTTGCAGTGGGCTGCGCCGTGGGAGACAAAGCGATGGATGGAGAATGGGGCCGAAGGATGGTCAGCGAATAGCGAGAGAATCTGTGCTTGTGTGGTGGATACTGCTGATTCTGGTGGTCTCTGAGCGTTCTTGAGGCGCCAGTCTCTACCTGTATGGAGTAGAAGAAGGGAGTTGGCGAGAAGAGACTGGCCTGACCTGATCATGCAGCCCCAGCCGGTGTCGCTGCTGAAGCCTTCCTTTTCTGTCAAATTGCGCAGTCGGACGGCGAACGTCATGCTGGTAGAGGCTGAAGGGTCTTGTGAACGTGGTATTGGAGGGAAGTTGCTTCTATATGTCATCCATACCCTTGATTCTAAGTCGTCTATGAAGGCGAGTGGCCAGGCGCCGTCTGCTGGGTCGTTGGATAGTGATGGGATGTTTTGACCTTCCACTCTATGGACATCATCTGTGCTGTCTCGAGTCGCATCTTTCTTTGCTTCGGTCTCATCGGTCACTGTTGTCGAGACAGTGGCTTCGGAAGAGGAAGGGTCATGGGAGTCGGCAGATGATTCTATCTCGACCACATCTTCCCTATCGGTTGTGGTGATGGACTTCTGCGGTGAGGAGGAAGTGTATTCCTGTCCCAGCAGCCATATCGATGCTCCTGAGCCTTCATCGAAGCGGGGTGGGGGATCGTAGAAGTAGCGGACGAAGCGCTTGTAGTCGACATTGTTCATCATGTCCGCCTTGAACATTGCTAGTAGTTGGTCGAGAAGCGAACTCATGCGGTGTGGCTACGAAGCATCATCAGGAGATAGTTAGAGAGTCCGGACACGCTTAGGGCTGTGACAAGGACATGCAGTGGTTGTGGCGTGCGGTGAGGGTATGAGGATACGCTGCTTCACCGATCAAACGATGCCGCAACTGTCGTCGCCACGTGTGTCAATGGCAGTGATTTCGGACTTCAAACTCGTGATAACACTACTTGGCTTGAAGCAGATATAGGTATGTTATGGTATCTGTATAGCTCTGAATGCCTACATATTCGTGATGCTACATCGTCAACTATGTTTCAAGGCAGCCACTGAGCGAGGGCTCGTGATCGACGTCAACCTTGGAACCCACGGGCGCAGGCTGCCTCTCCAGCGATAACGATAAGCTCACCACTTGCGCTGCTCTAAGTAAGGCTCCAAGCCTAAAGCTCCAGATTTCTACCGATTCGCCTCAGGGACGATCCACCTGCGAGTAGGCAGAGTGGGCTACTACGTGATGCCATGATTCATCCACTGATTTGCCATCATCTGCTTCACCTGCTATCCTTACTCACCAACCATATCCTTGCATGTGTTCGCCACGGGAGTCATACTGATATTCCATTTATTGCAATATTGCATGACATGGTGTTTGCTCCCTTGGGGAATATCTACGAACTGGTTAACCTCTCGTGAAGCTATCAGCCAGCAAGAGACTCGGTCAGCATGGGTGCCAAAGAGAGAGCTGGGCAGCGTGGCAAAGGGAAGAAAGCTGCTAAGGGCAGCATGAAAGGCCAGCCTAGGTCGCAAAAGCAGCTCAACCAGTCAATCATGGGTATGAAGGCGAAACCAGCACATTGAGGCACAGCTAATGCGCAGCCAGTGTCAGACCTGAACCCAGCTTCACGGGCCAGATCTCTTCAGAACGGGGGCAGGTTCTCGCAAAATGAAGGTCAACACGGCTTCTCTATGGGCGAGGAAGCGAGAAACACCGGCTCTCGAGCTGCTTGGGGCTCGACCTCCTTCCGAACCCAGAAGATCGATTTTGTCAGCGCTGGGCCGCTCAAGAGAGAAGAAGATGCCTGGAATACTGTCAGCGAAGAAGACGATTCGCCGCAGAAGCAGTCAGATGTCGAGCCGTCCGCAGGTCCTCCTCCCAACGACAACGGACCGGGGCTACATGCTGTAGACAACCCATTACAGCCTCAGGCAGAGCCAGTGCTACCGGTGGAAGTGGAAGCTAAAGAAGAGACTGCGGACCCGGTGCTTCAAGCCCCAGGATTGAAACCAGTCTCACAGCGCCTTCCGCCAGCAGACCCCATCATTGATCGGCCGGCATCGCCAACCTCCGACAGCGAAGAAGAAATAGTGTTCTCGGGCCGAGGAGTGAATAGCGGACAGCCCAGCAGGAAACCTACACCAGCTCCACCCCCTACGAACCGAGTGACAGTAAATTCTCACCCGGTGGAAGTCCAGCGTGAAGTGGAGGCGAGCCATCATTTAACGGCTGCAGCAGTGCAGCCTGTTCCATCGACCACCACGAAAGAAACGTCCACGTCCTCGACTGCGATTGGCCTAGATACACCCCTTGAAACCTCTAGCACTGCTCCCACGCCATCCAAGCGATCCAAGCGCCTTCCTTTTGGTCGAAGGTATGACGAAGACGAACTTATGCAAGACTACATCGACAACATGGCTCTAGATGACTCCGATGATGAAGAGGCAGAAGACAGTACCGCACCAGGCACGCGCAGAAAGAAGTTCAAGAAGACCGAGACCATTCGCATGTTCAATGGCGATGGCCTAGAGAACGCCAAGGTGCAGACAAGTGGTAATAAGAAAAGATCCGTCCACGTACCAGATCAAGCTTTTGACTGGGACTCTGACGACCTGGCCGACTTTGACGACCTCAGCACCACTGATGAGGAAGTCGAGGACGTTGGACAGGTCATCAGACACAGGACTCGCATCAGCGGTGCTCAATACCTCGTGGTTGCGAACGGTGCCGATGCGAGCGATGCCAAGTGGATGCTGCACAGCAAGATGACTTCCCAAAGCGCCATCAGCGAGATCAAGATCTACGAGGAGATACGGCAGCTAGCTGTCGAAGAAGACGACCTTGAGGATGACGATGATGATCTCGAGGACGACGATAGTGACGATGAGGATGAAGAAGCGTTACAGGATCTCATTGATGACATCGAATCTGAAGATGACGAAAACGGACGCATTATGAACTACACTTCTCGCATGACAGACGAGCAAATTGCTCGGGCGCTTGCCAAACAAGAAGAGCTTGGCCTTGGTAGCGACGAACTCATGCTCTTCGATGGCGAAGCACCGGGCATAGAAGATGTTATGGATGATGCCTTTGGTACCGGTGATGACTTCATCCCATTCAGTATGGGCAAGCATACTTCGAATAGAGGCCGGTCAAAACGAAACAAGAAACAACGCGACAGCTTCCCTTCAGCCGAAGCTTTTGCGGATGCTCTCGACCAGGACCCGTATGGTGCTTTTGACATCATGGACTTCGAAAGACCAAGTCTCAGACCTAAGAAGAAGGGTCGGAAATCTGACATTCCCTGGGATCTCGAAGACCTCGATGAGGAGCTCAAGGATCAACTTGTCAACACATGGTCTAAGGATCGCGAGAAAAAGGCTGAGCGGAAACGACAAAGGGAAGAGGCCCGTCTCACGGCTAGTCTCGATGCCGCCGATGCTGGCGATCCGGCTACGATCAAGGTTCTCATTCGTCAATTCCTTGTGCAAGATGTCGACGTTCTCAAATTATCGCCGATGGCATCGGATGTGCGAGCATCAGTCCATAGACTAGCGAAGGCTCTCAAGCTGAACTCGCATTCAGAGGGCAAGGAGGGCTTTGGTCTTGGGCGATTCCCTGTCCTTACCAAAACTCCACGTACGCCGCACTACGGCATTGATACCATCTGGGAGATCGATGCGTTGATGAACACCCGCAAATTCTTCCCAAAGAACGTCTATGGGCGTGGAAAGAAATCACCGCGGACGCCTGGATCGGCTCGACCACCACGGCGGACTGGTGGCGGTGGTGTGATGGCAGGTGCATCATACAGAGATGGAGAGGAAGTCGGTGCCAGCGCCCCTGAGATTGGGTCAGACAACAAAGGCCGTGCAATGCTAGAGAAGATGGGTTGGACATCGGGGATGGGCATCGGTGCCGTGGGTAATAAGGGAAGTATCGACCACGTCCGACACATCGTAAAGACTACAAAGGCCGGTCTGGGCTAAGCTCGTGCTGTCCTACGTACTAGCTTTGGTCAGCCTTCATGGCGCATTGCTTCAATCTATAGTCAATGGATGTAGCACCTTCTTCGGTGTCATAATGCCAACGGTGTGGTGCGAGTCTAATTCTACACTGCCCTTCGTTTCCTACGTGTGCTTCGCGTTCCTCTTGGTAAGTAGTCGAAGGCGGCTTCGGCGGTGGCGCCAAGACCCTGAATAAAATCCATGACATCCGAAGTCACTAGCAATATTACCATATCCGAACCACCAGGTTGTAGCACTTCCATGCAACCTTGCAGGCACTGCAAGCTATGTCACCTGGCTTCTCAAATGTACATGCCGAATATAGAGCTCACAGGGCAGGTGTGAATCACCATACAACATGTCAGGCACACCGATGACGCATGAAACGAGGTGGATCATGCTGAGGTAGTTGCACTGAAACGAGCCGACCTTGATACATTCCACAGTCTATCAAGGTATGCACACGACGTCGTATACATCTCACACACATCAGCAAGTCACCACACTGGTCCTCAATCTTCACTACCACGACCATCGACTAGAGTCACCATCACCAGGCTGCCGTGGCTGAACTAAATCCCGCCGCACTTCAATACAATGTCCTCATTTCTCGAGGTCAGAAGAAGGGCGAGGGATTACATGCAAAGGCTTCTCGACGATACCTGGAGTAGAAGAGTTGCGTCATTCGACGGTAAGTCCACAACTGTGAAACATACAACATCGCCACGGTGAATGTAAAGAGCACATCAGTACGTAGCAAGAAGACATCTTCACTGCCACTACGTGGTCAGTCCGGAGAGCAGGACGGCTAAGGTCACACTTCCACAGCTGACCATCTACCGCTTCGTCCATTACAAAACCTCGTCCCTATTCCGAATACAAGTAGCGCCACAATAACATAATGCTCACCAGGAAGCTCTGCACCCCGTCCTCAACCCTCCTCTACGACCAGTAGACCCATAGTCATGTCGAATCCCTCAAGCAGTCTTACTGACCAAGCAGCATCTGAGGAACCGACGTATGGTTCCTCCACTCGCACTTGGAAAGTATCTGGGGCGGGTCACTTCAACCATAAAAGAGAGTTCAATTTCTCCAACAAAGGATGTGACCTGCCAGAAGGCCTCGAAGCGAGCAACTACACTGTCCACGACACATGCTCTGGCGCACCGTACAACCACATATTTGAGACACAAAATGTGTATTCAGATGGCGAAGTTCTCAACCTAAAAGTGCCCGGCGTGCCCGTTCCACCATCCGGCGACTCCCAATATGCCATAAGCTCCGCCCAGATTGAGACAACAGAGGACAAAATCCTGTACGCGAGTGTACGCACCAAGGCGATATTCAGCACAGTGCATGGGACCTGCCATGGTGGGTACAGCTCCCCAGTGTCCGAAGACTGTACTGATGTTGAGGCAAAGGCATCTTCTTCTACCTGAATGATAACCAGGAGTGTGATATCGAGTATATCACCCATCCAGCATCTCATGGGAACAATATCCACCAAAAGTCGTCGACCGGTGACCCCATTCCAGTCTGGTATGTCAACCAAGCTGTCAAACCTGGCGCCTCTGCCACTCAACAGTGCGGGCCGGCGCCAATTGATGTCACGACGCTACACGAATACCGGATCGACTGGACGAAAGACTTCACAGCTTTCTATCTCGACGGCATACTGCAGCAGAAGCACACTACAAACGTGCCGAGTGAGCCTGGTCGCTGGATGTGGAACAACTGGGCCAACGGTAACTATAGTAAGTAGACCGTCTTCAGACATCCGAGATTAGATTCTCTGACAAATGCAGACTGGTCCGCTGGTCCACCAACCAAAGACAATATTTTCAAGATACAAAACATCACGATGTACTACAACACAGCCGACGACTCCAAGACATTGCAGTAGAGACGCGAACGGAAACAAAAAGGACGATGAAACACGCGAGAATGTCAGGATGTCAGCTTGCGCGCGCTGGGCATTGTGAGGAGACCTAGGAGCAAAAGAGCTACATATTCGGTGATGCAACGACGTTCGGTGACTGTTGGCGAGTGCAGAGTTATATAGTCGAAGATGGTGGCAACGCCGCTAGTATCAACACCCAGCCCAGCTAGTGAAATGACCCAATACCCATTAGTCGGTAAAACCACCCTCACGTACCAGTAAAGTAACCACTATCCACACCCCTACCTCAGCGGTACAAACCTCCTCCCCACAACCCCCAATGCAACCCACCCTCCAATCAAACATAACCCTCCCAACGGCGTAACCGGTCCCAGCGCCTTAAACCTCTGCGGATCAAGCACCAATAAGTAAATCGACCCCGAGAACATCGTCATCCCAGCCACCCACAGCGCGCCTGGGACTCGATTTGCCCGTTGCGGAAGCGCGAGCGATGTGGCCAGCAGCGCGACGCTATGAATCAGTTGATATTGGGAGGCAGTCGACCAGTTTGCAATGCGGGCAGGGTCGCTGATGCGCTTTTTGAGGCCGTGGGCCCCAAAGGCGCCGAGGGCGACGGCGCTAGCGCCGTAAATAGTACTCAGAGTGAAGAGGATGGGGGCCATTGTGGCAATAGTTCTTGGAAGCTGAGACGGTGACGGTGGAGCGTGGTCTGGGGACGAGGTTGTTGTGTTTATGTTTCTTGAAGAGTGTGATGATGGGGCTGTTGAGGGCTGGAGAAGGGGATCTGATTCTGATTCTGGGTCAGTTTGGCGTTGCTGTGATTGTTCGACTTCGTTGCGTAGCTCTGCTATGTTTTCGTGGAAATCTGACGTGAAGTGATATACGTCGGGAGATTGGGATGGCGAACGAGGTGATGAAGGATGGCTAATTAGCTTTCAATGGGAGAGGGTGAGCTCGTCATTGCATCTCAGCTGATTTGCGTCCGACACCGAAGGAGGCCTTAATGCCTGAATAAGGAGCTAGCCGAGGATGGACACTGCAGCTCCAAATCTTTCGCGTCGGCGCGTCCATCTTTGGCTTCTACCTTCATCAGTCTGACTACTCGAACAGCTCTCGAGCGCTTTACGTTCTTTTCGCCAGATGGTCTCCTAGTTTAAAAATAGCATTCAAAGACCTGCTTACACGGTGTCACGATTTTGAGTCCGACATGGCTTGTTCGTTGTCAGCTGCCAAGAGGACCTTCGTTATTGCTCTCAGATCTCGCCCGTATGTCTGTGGGCCTGCCTCACGAGCTTACACGCTTGCAAGTCCTTGGCGACCACTGATTGCAACATTCACTCGCTCATTCTCATCGACTCGATTATGTGCTGCGGATGATTTAGACCATGACACACCAAGTAATCCCGTTGGGCAAATGGAATACGCTTCAGCCGATGACGAACAGGCCAACTCCGATCATGCTCTACCGGACACCGAGTCTTTCGAACGTAGCCACTCGAAGACTTCAAGCATTGTGCACTTTCAAAGGAATCTGAGCGGCTTTCACAGAAAGGAGTCGCACAGCCATGGCGATGTTTACATGCTACAGCTCGATGACAATGCATCATCCGATAAAATAAAGGAGCGCATTGCAAAATTTGTGGGGGCATTGCGGTCACCAATGACGAAGATATCTGGACTCGAGGTCGCGAGGGGCGTTTGTGTGCTCAATCATCGTTCCAACAACAGCCGACCGACGGGGTCTCGAGAAATTGCTCTCCAGGTCGAGTTCCGTAGAATCAGCAAGGGCAACTCTTTGAATCAGGCTCTAATGCGTAACCTCATAAGTACCTTCAAAGCCATCGAAACTATCAAAGGAATTAGCGCTGTTGTGCTCACGGCGGCACCACTAGCTTCGGGAAGGAAATGCTTCAGTGCTGGCGCAGACATTAACACCATGGCTGCACTGAAGAACAGAAGAGAGGCTGCCAATTTTATCAAGCTGATAAGTGAGCTGTGTACAGCTATACGTGGCCTCTCCGTACCGGTGGTTGCAGCAATTGAAGGACCCTGTATTGGAGCAGGTCTCGAAGTCGCTGCGAGTTGCGACATGCGAGTGGCGACATCATCCGCCTCGTTCTCGATGCCTGAAGTCCTACTGGGAATTCCGAGCGTGGTAGAGGCACGTCTCTTATGTGACATTATCGGTTGGGGACGTGCCCGACATCTGATGTTCACCGGATGTACTTGGTCCGCCTCAGAGGCCTTGCAGGCGGGGCTCATCACTGAATTGTTTCAAGAGGACAAAGACTTGTCTACGTGGATAGCGTCCTTCATAGAGACTGGTAACAGCACTGCTCATGTTTATAGAGCTCAGAAGGCACTAATGCGGGAGTGGGAGGACCTGAATATTGACGAAGGCATCAAAGCTGGTGTCAGCTCGTTTGCAGATCGATTTAGGCACCCAGAGTTGAGGAACAGGGTAACTGGGCTGATTGGCAAGCGATTGAAGCTAGGTTATTCATTTAAGAGGTTGGATCTGGGCGCAGGCAGACCGCAAGGGGACACCCAAGGGTCATCAAATCGACGTCGGAATGATAAGTCTACCAGTGTCGACCCACGAGAGGATCAACCACAATAAATTAGTTATCGATGGGCGCCGACCGAGCACGCTGCTCCAGCCCACCAGCGCAGATATCTAAGAACAGTTCTGTAACATCAGGTACATGAAGGTACCACTCTGGATATCGCTGGCAATGGTCGCGATCATGACTCCAAGTCTCTGTCGCAGAGGGGAATATTCATAACGAACGACGAGTTCCATTGGAGACGTGCTGCAAAGCTGTTGCCTGCTCGGCGAGCACCCTGCATCGGAGGCAGTATAATCTGTGACTGGGTGGGAAGTATACTCAAGCCGAAAGTTTCCTAGATACGGAAAGGTCAGATATCCATCGTCTCGTCTGATTACCTTCAACAGAAATTATACCGTGGAATTCTACTCCCTACAATACACCTGCTGCTCAACGCTGGTCCCCAGTACCACAGGGAAAAGTCCTTCGGCTCTCAGCCAATGGTATTGGGATCACATCCGCATTTGGCTTCGAGACCTTTTGGAATTGAAGAGGTGATTTCTGACAACAAAACTGGGTTAGATGGACGTTTTTTGTCCTGCTCTCGTAAAGATGTACACACGTACGAACCCGGCCGTGATGACAGCCTAAAACAGCAGTCTATTGCCTACTTGCAGCGGTGAGGCGGACAAGGCCGATGCCTACAGGAACCCGCCCTAACCCTCCTACACACGAACATGCGCTTACCCTCGACCCTGCTATATACAGGCAGTTCTATAGTACTTAGTACTGTTATACTCCGTTGCTTCGTGCTACCTTAATCCGTTCCAAGGACACTGAGTGTATTTGCTAGGACCTGCCGCATAAGACCGTAACAGTTAGCACGTTAATGTCCTCATATCGGAACCGTGCGACGGACTAAGATCGGTCTTTGTATTTGCAACAACGCCTGTGGTAGCCAGGCGAGGTCATCCTCGAACCATCGCTAGTGGATGTGTACCTTACACTTTACATAGTATACAAGGACTTCTACGCCGGCTGCAGTTCCGGTACCCACTACCAAACCTATTCGACATGACTTCATTGTTCTTGTTCCTGCAAATTAAACTTTCAACCCATCCACACATCAAGTATGAACACATTGTCTTGTTCTAACCTAACGCTCTGAGTCTGCTTAAAGCTTGAAAACATAGAGACTTTTAGATCTAGTGCCAACGCATCGCACATCACTGACTTCAAAGGGATTACGACGAAATTTGCCAAAGTTGGGCATTGCAAGCTTACGAGAGCCAAACAACATGGCCCAGACTTTGCCTTCAGACACTTTCAATACCGGTGTTCTGATAGTAGGCGCCGGTCCGGCTGGACTTTCTAGTGCTCTCCTGCTACTTCGCTATGGCATAACCGACATCACTATCATCGACAAGAGTCCAATCCGAGTACAGATAGGTCACGCTGCAGGCCTTCAACCACGGTCTCAGGAGATTACCCATACGCTCGGGCTCAAATCAAAATTTGACACAAACTCGGGAGGCTTGGCTGAGACAGCATTCTGGTCTGCAGAAGACGAGAAGGCTCCCATTGAGAGGTCATTCGTGGCTAGTGAGGTCAAGCATCCAAGTCCGTATCAGAGCGTGGAATTTCAGCACCAAGGCCGGGTCGAAGAAATTTTCGCCAAACAAGTCGAGCAGTTGGGTTGTCGTGTTAAGCGTCCGTGTGAATTCTTGGACTACGACTACACCGAGGACAAAGACTATCCAGTATGCGCTTATGTACGGGACCATGTTCGCGGCTCGATTCAACAATACCATTGTCGGTACCTTGTTGGAGCGGATGGTGCGAATAGCGTGGTACGTAACGCATCAAGCGCCAGAATGGCCACAAATGAGCCAAGCGACTCCTGGGTGGTCGTAGACGGCGCTGTCAGGACCGATTTTCCTGACTATCGGCGTCGTAGTGCTATTCGTACTCCAAGAGGCAATGTCATGGTCATTCCTGGTCCGCGCGACACAGTTCGATTATACATGCTTTTAAGCCACGATGAGGATCTCCAGGATTTAGCAGCGAGCAAATTTGATGATCTTCCGGCTCACCTATTCGATCAGAAGAAAGGTCGCACAACCACTACACCGCTGGACATCTACAAGAGACGCCTCCCATCAATCTTTGCTCCGTATGAAATGGAAATTACACGCATAGATTGGATCAGCAAGTACGTCGTAGCTCAAAAGGTCATCGAATCATTCACAGCCCATGATCAGCACGTGCTTTTCCTCGGTGATAGCGCACATTCCCATTCTCCCAAGGCTGGACAAGGCATGAACACAGGCATGCAGGATGCATACAACCTGGCTTGGAAGCTTGCACTTGTTCTTAAACAGCGGGCGTCTTCATCACTGCTGCAGACGTACGACACAGAGCGCCGACATATTGCGAATCAGCTCATCGAATTCGATACAAAATTTGCCAAACTGTTCGGAGCCCAATCATCGTTCGAAAGTGACGAGTTCGAAAAGACTTGGAAGGAAGCACAAGGCTTCACAAGCGAGTTGAAACAAGAATATCCACAAAACCCACTAGTGGTACCCTCTTCCAACGACAGAAAAGCTGAATGTGCCCTGATCCCAGGTCAACGCCTCGCTCCAATGGCTCTAACCCGCCACCTCGACGGCTGGTCCGTAAACTCACTCGACACAATGCCTGCCCTAGGCTCGTTCTACGAGATTATATTCGCCGGCGATATCTCCCGTGAACCGCGGAGGTCCGAGTTCAGGAAGCTGTATTCCTTCCTCACTTCACCCGGCTCGGTATTATCGAAATATAACGGTCAGCCTCCCAACAATCAGGGCTGGGCGCCAGAAGACGTGTTCTCCTCGCCGCCACTTCCGCTTGCCGAGGTACCGAATAAGAAGGTTATGAATCTGTATGTGGTGCATACTGCTAATCATCTTGAGATCGAGCTGAGACCAGATTTTGAGCTATGGAAGTGGAATTTCTTCGAGGACAAAGGGGCCATCGAACACGAGAAGCATGGGGTAGATTCCAATGGACCAATGCGTGTCGCGGTCGTGCGACCGGATCACATCGTTGGTCTCGTCCGGGATGGAGATGAGAATCTAGGCAAGGAGGTACACAAGTACTTCGAGGGGTTCATGGTTCAGTCTTGAAAAGAAAGATTTCACTTGGTCTAGTAGAACATACTGCCACATCACTCAAATTCCTGGAAAGATTCCTCACAACATGCTCTCAATTAATTTTCCTGCTTGTCAACTCACTAGTAACCTCAAGTGCCGCGTGCCCAACTTTAGGGCGTGTCACATAAACCTGACTCACGTAAGCGTTAGAGCGGACTGCAGCAGCGTCTTGCACGAAACATGTCATTGCCAGTGGATAGTACTACCGCTCTTGCCATTGCCGACCTAGCATTCGCCACCGCTCCGATCGCGGGCTTTATCGTGTTCAGAATGTGAGGAAAAGCAAAGTCACATGTTCGGCCATCGTCTGTCAGTAGTAGGTACAGATATGTACTTGGATGAGCTGTATCAGCAGCCACCATCAGCTCCGGAATCAATCAATCAATCAACTAGCGAGGACGCGGTAAGACACGACACCACAGAAGGTGCACCGCCAGATCTTGCTGCCGATGATGACGATGCGCTCAACCTCGACAGAGAAGGCGCCCTTAAGATCTGGGAAATGCTAGCGAGTGTAAGCAGCGTGCTAACACAACTGAAATGTCGTTAAAACAGCATAAGAATTGGAATATTAGCAAGGTATAGTAAGTAGTATTGGCACTTTGTCATGTAGTACGCTGCTAGCAGGCTTGTCAATCCCTGCGTTAGTAGTGAAGACTTACAAACGTGTGTCTCTACATAAGTACTACTAGCTATTGTAGTAGTAGCTATCACTTGAAGAGTACTATGTATATCCACCTGAAAAGTCCGATCATATTATTTATTGTGTATTAGCTACGGTAGTATCTCCGTCGCTATACAACTGGCAAAAGACGATGACAAGATGAGTTTATTTTGGTTGGCTCAGGCAGCTGTAGGTTATAATCTTGTCACGCTCTAAGCATATCTTAGAGCACGGTGAACAGCACGCTTATAACAAACACACTGTCATAACACTGTGTGATAGGACGCGTGTTGATATAAGGTGTTAGCATATGAACGCGTGTCAGCAGCGTACTGGCTGTTACGGTGCTAGCATCTTTGGGAACGGCACAGTACTACTGGAAAGCTAGACCAATTTCAGGAGGTTAGAGACCATCTATACCTGCGACATCTGTGTCTACAGTGCTGCAGGTACCACTGGCAACTAAGGCAAGATCAGTATTCAATCTTTGGTTGTGATCATACTAGATGAGCGTAGGCAGGCCGCTGAGTCGGCGTGGCTCTACTAGAGATTGGGAGATATATCGATCTCAGGCTCTGCCAAAACAGACAACAAAGGAAGCTTCCTCCAAGCTGCGCTGTGTCCAGATCACTTAGATCAATCGCAAACATTGTAAGAAAGTATTGTACTGTACTGAGGGGTATCTTTATGTATCGCTCAATAGGTGGAGCTCCTTTGGCTGTATCAGAGAAGCTGCTTTGAACCACTCTGCACCACTTTGTGCCACAGTTGCTGATGGGATGCAGATCCTTGGTGGCATAAGCACAGACGAGCCACTATCAACTCTCTACGTTTTACGTGTCATCGCCGTAAGCAACTTTGTATGACTAAGCTCGCCGATCATATTACACGCGAAACCTAAGTATGCTGGTTGCGAACATAGTCGTTCATTGCCTTGAAGTCTCCGAGCACTTCGGGTCTGCGCTTTCTGGGGAATGAGCGAGGACTGTGGACTACAGCGGTCGGCGTGCAATATCAAGTGCAATCGCAGGTTCATGGGATGTATCGTTATGGTCCAGCACTTTTGTTAGTAGAGCGCTGGCTGTCACAATAGCTTCATTATGCAGTGACTGGAGTAAGAACCTCTGATGCAAGGGCCTAGCTGTTTCTTCCGGCTGGCGATCCCCTTTTTTTGATCTTCTTGCTTCTTGTCAGTCGTAGAAGGCGTCTGGTGTAGTAAGTTGAATGACACCCGACACGCTGCAATCAATAGCGAGGCATGCACAATCGAAAACACGTCGGTGAGTCACGCTATAGGTTGGCACAGTGTGAACAAGAGGACGATGTAGGGTCAAGAATAGGATACTGGAGCTGGAGAGGCTACCTAGGGAAAGGTAGACACAGGCGCGCCTGATACAAGGTAAAAGTAGTAAGACACAACCGATGTCAGTACGTCGTCCATGAGAATACCACGCTCCATCGACACTCCACACCAGAGGTCAAAAATTCTATGCAGGTGAAGAAGGTACCGCATCAAGACGATCAAGCAACATGCTCATCACCTTCGATCTTTCTCAAATCCACCTTTATTTTACTGCCACGGGCAGTTTTCCTTCGACCTGAGCCCTTCTCATAAACGCCCTCCCGAAGCTTCTCCTTGGCGACACTGATAGCTTCTTCCTGCATCCGAGCCAGACCCGCCTGCTCTTCTCGGCTCTTGTGCCTAGCAATAACCTCAGCGTACTCAGCTGCCTCTGCCATGTCACGCTTCATATTCTCTCGTTCGAGCTTAGCTTCGTAATCGGAGATGACCGAACTTCGTCGAGACTGGGAAGTCATGTACTCAGAGGCACTATCGTCGAGTGTGGAGTTAGTAGCGAAAGACTTCCACTTTGAGCGTGGGGAAGCGGGTGCGCGAGCAGGTCTCTCTGTTGAAGGAACCATCTCAGGAGTCGTGTTGGAGGGACTACCTGTCTGTGCGGCGGCGCTCGATACCGAGATATCAGCATCCGACCCCGACCGCGTAGGGTTGGGTGTATTTGCCGAGAGCGGTGTCATTGGAGCATATCTGCTGTTGAGAAGGCTATTGGTAGGCTTGGTGGAAGGCGAGGGAGGAGCTGTAGTCAGAAGGTCGTGCTCAAATACACTCCTTGGTCGTGGAGCACGATCGGCTCGGGTCGTTCCGATCGCAGCCGCTCGCCTTGGGGGTTTCAAATCGGTTGCACGAGAACTTGCTCGGCCCAGTGGGGCTGAGGTCGGACCTCGTGAACCCTTGGCAGAAACAGCAGAACCTGAGCCTGACCTCCAATTGCTCTGCATAAGCCCTGATTGAGAAGAGCCTTGGATGTGAGCACCAGACCCTGGGACAGCAGTCAATTTGCCGATGTTGTGCCTTTCTCGATACCACTTCGGGATGTCTTGGAAACCAAGGTGATTGAGCATCTCAATGTCGAGTGGCATCTCATGCTTGTACAAACACCCCTGCTGAGCATAGTCGCACTCACCAGTGCTCATCCAGTGCGAACAGTAGACCTTCTTCCCTGGTGGAGGCAAGCGGCTCCCAAGCTGAGTGACGTTTTTCCATGGAGGAAGCGCGTCATGTCTGCCAAGGACCTCCATCTTGGGAACTACCTCTGTGGCAGAAGAAGCCTTAACTTTGTGGTTCGATATATTTGTTTCATCGTCGGAGTCTGGCTTCTGTTCGTGGATGCCGTAGAATTTCTTTGGACCAGGGAAAATACTGTCTGAAGGAGGTCGAGGTGGAAGAGTGTTGCTGTCGCTACCCGAAGCAGAAGGGCTGGGTGTGGGAGGTCGAAGGGGAAGGCTGTGGGTGTGAGAAGTCTTGTTGGTATCGAAAACATGGAATGTTTGGTGTCGAGGCTCGACTTTGCCAATGCCTTTCATGACCATAACATCTTCCATAGTCAAGGCTCTTGGCACGCCTTCGACTCGAATGTTGTGTGGGAGCTCGTCCATGGGAATCAGTGGTATGGCGACATTATTGGGTCGAAGAACATAGAACTGTGGCTTGAGTGTATTGGCCATCGCTACAACGAACTCGAATCGTTGCCGGTTTGGGAAGAGAAGTGTGTAGTCCGGTTGTGGCTGATATAGGTGATCGAGGATGGGGAAAGAAGATCCGATCTGCGAGATCGACTATGAGGAATATGATGGGGGATTAACGTTGAAAAGGACTGCAAGAATTTGGTTCTTTTATGGCAGGACTGATCAGTTGCGCGTTTGTCACCCGAAACACTTAGCTGGAGGCTGAGGCATTGTTTGAACTTTCAAACAGTGCTCCCAAGCAGACAAGACAACATGCACAACAAATAAAGACCTCATACAGACCGGCGCGGAAACAGAAAGGAATCGAAACTGCTGAGTGTGTTGTTTGAGGCGCGGGTTGAAGGACTTTTTTCGTAATTGAGCAGCAAGCCAGTACGCACAAACTGCTTGTGGATCTCAGCATGCAGTCCCTACAGAGGTCAGTCATGCACGTACCCATCGTTTGCTGAAAGCTGCAGATTCGTCTACAACCACCGAACATCAGCCTGCACGTCAAGACACACACGCCAAGAATTCTCGGGCTCAGGGCTGTTTCGCCATTCCTCGTGCCGTACGTATCTCATAACATTCATAGCCCCTGCACCCACAACCTCAAACCACTGGCAGCAGCACCAATCTCACAGACCTCGCAGATCTTGCATACCTGGCCCTTGTAGTCTACCTGGTATTTCGCACCGTCGAATGGACAGCTCACACTCTGACTTCCACTATAAATTGGTGTATATGATGCTGCACAAATGTCGAAGTCAGCGAATTGATCGTACTCGATGTCAATCTGGTCAGTCGATCCAGATCTTTCGCATTGTTGTTTCGTCTTTTTGGCCTGAAACAACATGGTCAGCAATGTTCATCACATTCAAAAAGTCAGACATACCTGTTCCACGAGCTTGGGTGCACCCCCGTTCGCCAATACTCTGTTGGCAAACGACAATGCGCTCGAAAATTGCTTGTTCTGGAAAGAAAGCCGCATCGCCGCCATCAAGGCCAGTTGACGATGCGAAATATCGAGCTTTGGTACTGTGAAATAGGCCGAGAGTTCTAGCTGTCTCTTCAGGCTGTCATCGCCGCCCGCCGAAGCTGTTGATCGTCTCTCGAGCTCAATGCTCATAGCCAAAGCATATTCCATAGACTTGCTGATTAGTGCTTTCGCGTCGTCGACTTGTGATCGCGAGCCGACCACGTTGACTATTAATGCCTGCAGCATTGCCTTGAATGTTGCAACACCGTTTTCGAGCTTGTTCGTTCTCATAGCTGTGTAGCCTTCCTGTAGATCGACTGTCGTCAGGGTTTCGAGGTCCCGAGGTATGATGGGTAGCGCCTTCCGCGTTTCTGTTTCATCGACATTTCTCCTCACATAGTTAACGATTGGCGACATCCCTGCGCTGGCAGGCAGAAATGTCCTCGACGCTTGATACAACTCCAGGAACCGTGGCTTTAATGGTGCAAAGTTCACTGCACCTACCTGCCTGTTCAGTAGTTGCATAGCAGACTCGAAAGAGCCTCCAGCAACGTGGTCTGCTGCCAAAGGCGAGTTCCGAGACCAAAGCTCGGCTTCCGAGCTGCCTGGCCCTGTGGCGTCGACTGGTGCATCTGGGTTATCCACGTTGACAAAGTCTGACTCGTCGCCAGCAGTGTCCAGGCCAGCGTCATCACCCATGTCCCACGCATCACCAACTTCTTCTTCGTCGCCACCTGCCAGTCCTTCCTTGGCTGCAGCGACGACCGGCATGTCTTCCTCAAGTAGGTTGGGCTCTGTGTCATCGACCGGACCACCGACCTCACCCATCAGTGCCTTTTCGAACGAAGAATGGGCAGCTTCCTTGACAGGCCAGTTGGCCTTGTGGGTGGGCACGATCGCTCGCGGCGTAGAAAGAGAAGTACCAACCTCAGGCATTGTGAGCTGATCATCAGTCAAGCCGGTCATCTCCAGTATCGATTCGCACTCTTCTGTCAGTCCGTGTGACTTCGCTGTCAAGTAAGCTAATGGATAAAGATCAATCTCTTTGAACATCTGTATCCTGCTTTCGACATCGCCAAGATAAAGTGCGTTCTGGAATCGCGAAACAAAATCTCCTCTGTGTTCTGCAATCTTAGCCATTCTTGTAAGCTTCTCCTCATCACCGGTGCAGAGATAGAGGAACGAGAGCTTGTCAAAGTTGCGCAGCTTTTGATATGTCATCTCAACAATTTGGTGGTTGCCATGTATGAGTGCTTCGGAACCAAGACGAGTCCAGATCTTTGGCTTATCAAGTTCTTTAGCCATTTCTGTAGCCACTTCCAGATTGCCGCATTCAATGGCCAACTCGAAACGTGTTTGTGGATCTTGCACGAATTGGAGGGCGATTTCAGGATATCCTTTCTTCTGCAAGTAGGAAATAATGCTTTGGCCGACCAAACTTGATGTCTTGATGATTTGTAGCATTTCATCATAGTTGCGCTTCACTAGGGAAAGCTTGAACCTGTATTCTGTAGGGTCGATGGTGAGCACTCGTGGCTTAGCAGCACGGTCGAGGCAGTAAACAGTTCGTGCTTTGACCTTGACGAGGTACATGGTCTGATCGAGTGTTCTGACGATGCCGTTGTCGCCGTTGAGAAGAGTGTATTTGATGTGGTTGAGGGTGGAATATAGCAGCACACCCGAGTCATCCCAGGTGGCACTCTTGATTCGGATGGTCTCATGGAGCGTGCTGACTTGTTCAAGCTGCTTGTTGACGATGGTGACATTATGCTTGCTTAAGAGAGCAGCATACATGCCATCATTGGACCATGTCACATATTTGACGCCTGTTACGGCAAGTTCAGCCAGTTGCTTCTTCTGCTGGATGTCGAACAGCACCACATTGGTGGGTGTCAGACACAACAAGCAACCTGTACCTCCGAACACGACATCTGTGGTGCCTGGGGGTGCTTTGAACGATTTTGTGGTGGAATTACTCAAATCTTTGATATCGACATTCTGGGTCGATGTGCTGAACACAGCAAAACGGTTGCGAGCAACGAAGACAGCAGAGTTACCTGAGCCCTTCTTCATATCGGTAGGATCTGATGCACCCATGGCGTCCTTTGGTAGGGTGATCAGCTCATATGTGCCGCTGTCGACGGGTGAGGTGACTAGAACAGATCGTTCTGCGGGATTATATGACAAAGTTCTTGGCGGAACCCAGCTGTTGCCGAATTTGCGTAGGGACAGCAGCGAAGGAGATTCGACGTTCTTGGTGAAGTCGTAAGATTTGATGTGCTTATCCTTGGTGACGTAGAAGAGGGTGTTTTGGTAAAGGTTTGATGCCGGTCTTTCTCGTTCAAGCTTGAAGACCATAACACCGTTGTCGTGGCCAGCGGCAAAAAGGTTAATTTCTGGATGGGCTGCTATGACCCAGAAGCGGTCGTTTTCCCTCTTGAACGATTGTACAGGAGTCCGCTTGTTCAAGTCCCAGACCCTAACTGTCTTGTCTTCGCCGACGGAGAGAATGAGGTCCTGATGAGGGTGGAATAGACAGGCTGAAGCGTTCTGAAAATGACCTCGACATGTGTCGACTTCCCAAGCTTTTGTTTCGCTCATGCGCCAAAGCTTGATGAGTCGGTCGTCGCCGGCAGAGACGATGAGGGGCAAGGTGGGATGGAAAGAAACCCAGTTGACGCCTCTATCGTGACCTTCCAGCACGAACTTGACCACTGCATCGGTATTTCCAAACATGTCTGCCTGCTGCTGATTTGCTCTGGCCATCTGATCCTCGAAGCTCATGGATGTTGGAGCAGAGTGCTTCTTGCGCAAGCCCGAGATGTCCCAAACTCTTACTGACTGATCGAGAGAGGCAGACACAATCAGGTCCTCTTTAGGGTGAAATTGGGCACACATAGCGTAGTGGTTGTGGCCGGTCATGGTGCAGATGAGAGATCTGTTCTGCCAATTCCATATCCGTATCGTCTGGTCGTCCGAGGCTGAGAGAATCCATGGCAGTTCGTGGTGGAAGAACACAGTTCGGACGTAGTCGAGGTGACCATTCAGAGTGAACAGACAGCGCCTCGTCTGGTATGACCATACTTTGATCTTGTAGTCGTCTCCTCCTGAAACAAACAGAGGCTGGGTAGGGTGGAAGTCAACACCCCTAACTGGACCATCGTGCTCTTCAAAGCGGTCGATCAGCGTGCCCATACGGTAGTCCCATAGCTGGATTGTGGAGGAATGTAAGGAAACGAGGATCCATGGTCTGGTACCACCTGTTAGAGACAGCAATAACAAGGGAGAGCTCCTCGTACCTTTTGGGGTGGAAGGCGATGCCCTTGGCCCTCGACGACTTCGACTCGAACTACGCGCCGGTCAGCAAGTCCCTCAATCCCTCAGTGCTTCGGCCGACCGGCCATTCTGTGCAGTGTCACCTACTTTTGTGAGCATGCTCGGTGAGGAAGCCATGTTGGCTCGGGTTCGCTAGTTGTGCTCAGTACTCAGTGAAGAGGGATTTCTAGTCTCAATGTCGTATCATTTCTTGAAGCCTAATTATCCTGCCGCCTTTGCTACCACGCTTCCCGCCGTCGATAGAGTTGAACACTTTGGTCACTGCGAAGGGGCATCCACGATAAGGCTGAGCAGCCTTGTTGACGTGTGGGCTCGCTGGACTGCCAAGCTTACTGCCCCAGGCATCAACGCTGCATGCGAAATGGAAATCTCATGACGCCTTCCAAGCGCTGGACACAATCGAAGCACAGAATGTCTTTGGGGAACGACGTTATTGCCAGGCTCGGTGAGCAAGGATCTCTAGTAATGCGTACAAATCATTTCCTTGATTATAACCGTCAGGGCATGCTTTTATTGACATAGCCGCTGTTCCCATAGATGTCGAGCACTCAGCAGCTACTATTGCTCCTCCATGGCATCTACAGCAGAAGCGGTAAAGCTACCGTCCCGTCGCAGCAAGCGTCTCCGCAAAGGTTCATCTGGTGAGCTTTCCATCGAGGAGTTGCTCCCGGACGACATGGGTTATGACGCCGATGTCGAGGCTGTGCACCCTGATGGCTACGAAGAACCTGAGTCAGACGCTGAAAGTGCAGCTACGCCTAAGAGGAAGTTGCACCCCATTGACGACGAGCTGGCGGCCAGGATGAAGCATCTTGGTCATGAACGATCAGGCACGAACAGTCCACAGATCTCAACTAACAGTCGGGGTCGCAAGCGACGAAGCCTGCACGAAGAAGTGATGCAGTCGAGACGAGGTAGAGCCTCCGACCTCGAAGTAGTTGAGCTTATTGAGAGGTCTAATGCTTCACCACCGAAGAAGAAAATCAAGCCAAATCGGCCAAGCACCTCGAGTCATAGGTCCGATGGTGGCCCCCGACTGCTTCTCAATGAAGCAAGCATACAGATGGCCAGCCGAGCTGGGATGAACGATGCTATGGACACTTCGTAGATCAGACTGCAGTGCTTGAACAGAACAGTGGGTATACAATGAAGCCACTGACCACTACTCTACGCGTCTCTATCGCGTCAGATCGACCATTGCGTCATCGATCCATGGACGCGTCAGGGCACGTCAGGGCACGTCAGGGCAGCTGCACGACTTTCATGCATTGCCAGCCCGGTCGCTCCTGCATCATTAGCGCACTTTGAACATCGACCTCAAAGCACTGCTTGTTCCTGCTCCAACCAATCTCTTGCTTGTTCACTTCTCGACATCTATCCTATTGCTGTAACCCAATATCTGGACATCATCTATACGCTTATCATACAAGAACTTCGAAGTTCACCACTATGGCCCGACGATCAGCGCGAATCGCATCTTCCCAGTCGCAGCCGGACTCGAGTCCACCTAACTCTCAGAGCTCGCCCGCCGCTACGGGTACGAAGCGCAAAGCTGCGCCAGGCTCGTCCCCGACTGCAAAGCGCGGCAAGAAGGATGAGAAAGAGCAGAAGACCATAGAAGAGTCCATGGACGTGGATGCGTGAGTTAGCCCATCCGTTCCTAGTGCGTACGATGATGCTGATTTCCTTCCAGGAACGAGTCCGAGCAGCCAAAGGCCGAGGAAGCAGCGCCCGAGGAGCAACCCGAGCCTTCCGCCACTGAGTCTGCGGACCAGACTGAGGACAAGCCAGACGTTTTAGCTGGAAAGCAAGACGAGCCTGCAAAGGACGATCAAACAAACGGTCACGAAGAAGAGCAGCAGGTCGAAGAGCCGAAGGACGAAAGCAAGCCTGAGGCCAAGGAAGAGACTGAGCAGTCAAAGGAGGCCGGCGATGCTCAGCCCGAGGCCAAAGAAGAATCGAAAGCACAAGAGACCGCTACCAAGGATGAGCATCATGAAGCCCCCACCAATGGCGACGATGCTGTCGAGCCAAATGCGCGAGATGCTGAAGTACCTTCTTCTATCCTAGAGAAAGGTATCATGTATTTCTTCTACCGAGGGCGCGTCAATGTTGACGATCCAAAGACCGTTGATGACATACAACGGTCTTTCCTCGTCCTCAGACCCCTTCCGCACGGCGCGAAGCTCTCGGATGGTCCCATTGGCGATGACAAGAACTGCAGGCTGATCGCCATACCCAAAAAGATGCTGCCTCTGTCTGGTAACGATCGCTGGATCGCTTTCACGGAAACAGTGAATACCTCATTCTCCGAGCTTAAAGAGAGCTTTTTGAAAAGTGATGACTACAGCACACAAACAGGTCCAAGACATACGCCTGCTGCGTCGCCTGCTGCAGAAGGTGTATACGCCATCACAAGCACCGGTCGGGAGTCGCATCTGGCATATATCATCACATTGCCCGAAGAACTAGGTCCAGTACAGAACGATCTTGGCCTTCGACCTAAGGGTTCATTCGTTGTCTCTGTCAAGAACCCCAAGGCACCCGGCCCAGCTAACACAAACATCGGGAAAGACCCAGGCTACAGTCAGGAATTAATGAACGAGTTCCGCAGCTTGCGATGGATGCCTATGAAGCCAGACCATCTCAACTACGAAGGTTGCCAGTTTCTCATGATTGGAGAAGGCGAGCAGGGCCTCGACAAAGCCACAGAACCGCAAGATGGCGATGAGAAAAAGGACGAAACACCTAAGGAAGAGATGGAAAAACTAGAAGGCGAAGATGAGATTCGGGTGGAGCATCTACATGGTAAGTTGCACCCATATAGGTGCCAGTATGTTTTGCTGACGATCCTTATAGGTGAAGACGCCGTTTTTGCAGACTTGGGCACAAATGCCAAGGACTACCCGAAACTCCAAACGACATGGTAGTTGCCACGTAGCATCTCGGATGAGCAGTCTATGACTTGTGTCGCCTCAGGATGATCATCCACATGCTCGAGTTGTGAGGCTGATTGCTGAAAGCTGTAATTCGGTGAACACCCCAAACATGCCGCAGATTGAGCGAGTGTCTCGCACAATGGGAATGCTTACGTGATATTCCGATTCACACGCTTGCGGTTACCAGGAAATGCATGCGAATCTTGAATCGCTGATGGCTTGTACTATATCAATGGTCACTGATAGTGATTGTGCAAGATGTCTAGATGTGCTAGCACGTCTGAACAAAAGTAATCATATTATTTAACAGGCAGATATGGATTATATCCAGGGTACTAGGTAGAAATTTGAGCTGAGAATAATTATCACTGACACTCGAGCCTTTGGTTACTGCGTATCCTACTCTGCTCTTGTCTGACTAGTTGATACAAAGTGTCCCCGGCGCTTCGACGCAATTGCACGCTCCGACAGAAATTTGCGCCCCTTGATTAGCTCCTGCATCGGTCGTCCTGTCCTCTACCACCTCGTAAACCGCAAGGACCAGATAGTCCAGCTTCGCGACTCCAACACTGGGTGTCAATAATCAATCTCACCCTCAAAGTGGTTCACAGCCACGTGTTGTGAGCTACAGAAGCTGTCGTTCACTCGAGGAACTCCAAGAGCGCCTCTATGAACAAGCAGAAAACGCCGCTGCGACCATCAGCCAAAGGGTTTTGGATTCTCATCTCGTTTTCCACCCTCAAGAACCTGCATCTCCGTCCTCTGCCTCCTTCTCTCCTTAATGCTCTCATTAACCTTAACAACCGCATCCCTGGCCCCCTCCCACTTCTTCCTCCTCCCGCCCGCAAACAACCGATAGATATGCGGCGAAAGAATGCCGCCAGTTAGAAGCTCGCTGAATTCCTTGTCTCTCCACCAGAACACCCATGCCTCAATGCTGAAATATGACAGATACCTCTGAACACCCGTGCCCGCAACCTCATCAACCCACGCCAGCCAAGGCCCGTCTCTCAACTTCAGTTTCACGAACTTCCCGTGTGGACTCTTGGCTCGTACGCCCGCAACCCAGCGGAGATGCGTGTCGTACCAGGCCTGCATCTCAGTCATGTTTGGTAAATTCGGCAACGAGGGTTTGGCGGACCACAACTGCGCGAGCGCCATGGAGGACAAGTCCGCGATTAGAGGTGCTGGGTTGAGTGTTATCGCTATGCCTATGAAGACTAGACTGTGAGGGTACTCGAGGCTGAAGATGTTCTGGTATAGTGCAGGCGTTTCGAGATGAGTCTGCGTCACGCCCGAAAGCGTCCGTGTTGCTGTTGGGTTGTGAGGACCCAGGATGCTGAAGTCGATGCTGTACCCCGTGCAGCAGATGATGGCGTCCAGTCTGGGTCGAGCGCGCCGAACTCGCGGATCGCGATTCTTGCCAGGAATCCGTCGAGGAACTTTTGAGATTGGTCGGGGAGATAGGCGTCGAGAGCGTGCGAGAGTGCAAATGTGCGGTAGCTGGCGCCGTGGTCTAGAGAGGTGCCGTCTTTCATGAAGCGGGGGACGACGATTGTGCCGTGGCGATGGGACATGTAGATCTTTGAAGCGATGCCGATGAGGGATGTGCATGTGTCTGCAGCCGTGTTAGAAGCTCCAATGACTAGAAGGCGCTTTTTCGCGAAAAGAAGGGGGTCTTTGAAGGTGAAGGAGTGAAAAATCTCGCCTTCGAAAGCTTCTTGGTTGGTGATCTGTGGGTATATCGGCTTGGAGTGAGGACCAATGGTCATTACCAGCTTATCGAAGTTGAGAGTTTCCGTCTGACTTGAGTCATGGGCACGAACGGTGACCATCCAAGTGTTCTTGGACTCATTGCGCGTGATGGACTGGACTGCTGTGCCTAGCCTAAAATGTGATCGAAGATTAAATGCATCAACATAGTCGTTCAGATATTTCTCCACCTCCGTTGAACTAGGATACGAGCTCGTCCGATCTGGATAGGGGAAATCAGTGAAGCACGCTCGCTCACGAGAGACATTGACGATGGTAGTTGGGAGGGCTGAGACGCGATGCTCGGCTGAGTAGTGCCATATACCTCCAATGTATTCGTTCTTGTCGAAGCCTGTGACATTGAAGCCTTCTTCGAGGAGGTTTTTGACAGTGACTAGGCCTTGGGCTCCGAGGCCTATCACTGCAACCTTTGGCTGTTTGACTGCTGCCATGACGACACTTGTTCAAGAGAGCATTAGCAGGAACGTAATCCCACCATGACTTCGGTGTGAAATAGACCCCTCTATATATCAAGGTAGAATTGATGGAAACCTGGAGTCGCCATAAACAACGAGACTCATGCAATTCTTACTGAGGACAACCAGGATACTGCTTGTCAATTGCCAATACGTCGAACCGGCCAAGAAGCTACTGTATAAGTAGTGGCATCGGCTAGGTATGGATGCTAGCAACATCGACAGGACACAATTGTGGTTGCCTTGGTCTATTGGTAGGCGTTGATGAACCAGGAAGCCTGCACATCATGCATGATCAGCTGGGCGGCCTGATGCAGAGACAGGCACTGTATTCCCTCCAAGACTTAGCATGCCCTTGCAGGATTACTATGCGTTGGCTTCAAGGTAAGAGGAATGAAAGCAGCGACAGAGTTCAACGGAGGCTGCTATTAAGAAGTACAGAACCCCGCTAGGCCGCTCATACCAAAGTTGAAGCTCGTCAGGCGGGTTTGGGCTTGCGATGTCTTCACTGAAGTCGAGCAGTTAGGCCACCACGCATGCAAGAAGGACCAAGGGTGGGTCATTTGCGCCCAACAGTCGGTGACAGCCACTTAGTGCCACTGTTCTTTTTGCTCAAAGTCGCACACGATGAGCTATACAATGCGCCAGAATCCATGTCGAGCCGGAGCTGTAGTTGTCCTCATATGTCTTAACGGCGTTGGCCTGCATGGAGGAAAGGCAGACGGGTCCAGGTGTTGTTATCTACTCCTGCATACATCATGTACGGCGTACCGAGTAAGCCACGGTATATGTACATAATAGAGCGCAGATGGTGTTCCGTACTGTACATCAATGAATGTCATCCTCAGGCATCACAGTGTCCGTCGTCGTGATGGCAGCCTCATTGATACTGGACATTGCTTAACTGTCAACCTGAGTCGTGACCGTTCGTAGTCAGTGGCATTGCTGACCTCACTCATCGCGTATAACAGCGGTTTCCTCGTTCGTATAAGGGACAACCTGAACATGAATTTCTAGTCTTTGAGCGCACCTATCAGTCACATCGAAGCGCCTCTCTGAAAGCACGAGATGGACGCGATACTAGCCGACGCAGCACAGCTGAACGACGTGCTGCTGGCAACAGACGAAAACGAATATGATAACATTGCTCTACATGTCCTGCAAGCGTTAAGAAAGTTTCAACCTCCAGACCAAACATTATTGATTACAGTGAGGCGGGCGCCTATAGCCAGTGACTAGCAACTCAAGTGCTGACAATTGCGACCAGCTTCTCCAGTCCATAGATCCAGCGTCCTTGACGATACCATATGTCTACCTCCTACACAGCCTGCTCGAGTCGGCTGTCAAGGCCAACCACTCTTCGTCACGGTCCCTGCCTCAATCTCTTCTGCCAGATGGAGAACTATGGCCAGCAGTCACCGCAGGACTCCTTGCCTTCGACCCCATACAAATGAGATATGTCGGGCCGCAGCTGATGAGGATCGTGGAAATGGTCTACTATGGCGCGGAGCAAACCTCCAACTTCGTGCCCGCAATCCAACTACTGCAGAACCTGATCCTTAGACTGGATCCCCAGTGCTGTACCCTCTCTACCACACACTGTTACTACCTCAAGCTATGCCTGTACGCCAGAGCATACACGGAAGCAACCAACATCCTCGACTTTCCAATCTACCACGTTCCCACCTCCGAGTCCACGAAGACATTAGAGAAAAGACTGGGCAAATACCTGTGTTCCCAGCAAGAGTCGAGCCTAGCCTATATCAACCCTCAGTCAGGTCTCAGCGGAAAGATCACAAGCAGAATATACCTTGAGTACTATCTGCTAGGAGCTCTTTGCTACATTGGCACTGAACAGTGGAAGAAAGCTCAGGCATTCCTCGAGGTTGTCCTGGTCGCGCCGACACAACAGAATGTGGCAAGCTTGATCATGCTGGAGGCATACAAGAAGTGGCTGCTTCTTGGTCTCACCATTAAAGGTCAAGCACCTGACCTCCCAAGAGCAATGGGTGCTAATGCCGCCAAGCACATCCGAATATTAGCTAAGCCATACGAGTGCGTCGTGGAGGCCTTCAAAACCAACAAGCTGGAGGCCTTGCATGCCGAGATTCAGGAAGGTCTTGATATCTGGCAGCAAGACGGGAATTATGGCCTTATGGTCGAAGTCTCGAATGCATTCAGGAAGTTCGCAGTCATGCGCCTCAGCAAGACCTTTGCAGCCCTGCCAATAGAAGAGGTTGCACAGCGGACGTCCTCATCACAGCCCCAAGATATCCAGGAGACTCTAGCGTACGTTCAGCGGCTCATTGCAACTGGCGAGCTACAAGCGACGATTACCCCTTCTCAAGCAGGTGGCCTGGGCACCGTCCGCTTCCTTCCCCCAACAGCAGCTCACAAAACCGAGCAGCAAGTTGAACAAGAGCTTCGAGCAAAGACCATCGAGCTGAAAGTACTGCTGAAGCATGTCTCGGACTACGATCATCAGCTCGCAGCCAACAAGGATTATGTGGAGTGGTTAACAAAGCTGAAGAAAGCACGGGATCAAGACAAGAAGGCAGGTGATAAAGGCATAAAGGGAGTGGGTGGGCCACCGGTGCCGGGTGACTTTCCAGACGAGGATATGATGGATGAGTGGTGAAGCGATTGCTTTGTCTTTCGAAGCAGCGCGTTATGATTGATGACGGAAACGAGAACATTACGAAGTGAGAGAATAGGTCGTACCCGTGGGACCTTCAGAAAAGGGCACATAGAAGAAGTAGCCGAGCGACAAGACCTCAAGACGCCAGGACAAGAAACCGTAGCGCGATAACAAAATGATATGATTTCGCTACCTATTCCCAGTCCAGAAGCGTGCATAACCAAAGGTGAATTCATGATAAATGACACCCAACCGCTGCAACAGGCAAAGTCCTCAAATAACCGAGCCTTGCATCCCAGTTCTTACAAGCGTTCTCACAGCTTCCTTCATAACGTGTAGAAGAGAGCCCCGAGCATCCCGTGAAACGCACACGACGACCTTCTACCCCTCACAAGCCCCTGCCGCCCCTTCCCACGCTTCATTTGAAGTTAGATCTCATGTGGGCGACGTCCGTCCTACTCCACAAGACATTTTGCGTGACCTACATACTCCTAGCCGCCCCTGAATAGCTCTTGATGTCACTCCTTTATCAATTCCCCAAGATGTCCCAGTTCGGCGGTCGGCCAGGTGCCTGTCTTCTTGAAATGTTTAAGGATTTCGATCATGGCATCGAGGTCTTCGAAAACATCCAGGTCTACTTTTTCCCTGATCACCCCAATCGTGTCATTGTATATGCTGCATTTCCGCCGCAGCCTAATGGCACAACTCAGGGCGTTTTTTCTACGCCCAGCTAGTGGTGGTCTGGCGCCGTGCTCGATGATGCAGAGGAACTTTTGGGAGATCACCGTGCCGACCGCAATGTCTGTCATAGAGGCTATTTTTCGTTTATAGATCATCACCATTGGATGCTCTTGCGGACCGCAGTGGACATTGACGTCCTCGCCGGCTAAAGCCAGAACCCTGAGCAGCTCATTGAGACTATCGAACCCACGCGGAGATGTGGCCTGGCACCAGTGTTGGATGAGGGTCGTTGATGATCCATGGCATTTGCAGCCGTTATCATGTGCTCTGGACCAAGCGTCTGCTGGCGTGTATTGAGCACTTTGAACCAGGTTCTGACGCAAGTCAGAGGACCATAAATCGTACTGCATCACACAAAGGTGTCTCCCATTCATGTAGAATCCCCTTTTGGCACATCTTTCAAGCAAGTCAAAGGAGTCTGAAGCGTCTTTAGGCCTGTGCCTGACGTATAGGTCGAACGGGTCATAAAACTGGGCCGGTTGAGATTGCGCGGCGTCAAGCTCATGTCCAAGATAAAGTGTCAGGCCGTGCATGGTAGCGAAGACAAGATCCAACCTCCCTACCTTCCGCGATCGCCGGACTCTCATCCTGGCGAAGGAAAAGCGAAGAATAATACCATGACATAAGAAGCACATACTGAGATGCAACGACATTGCAGTGGATAACAGCACAAGCCGCATATGCTCAAGTCTTGCTTCGGCAACAGTACCTTTAATTCTCAGCGCCCTAACAATGAATAACAAGCAGAAATATAGAAGATGAGACAAGTTACCCCATTTTCGCGATCTCACACGCTCTGGTATGGCTGCAACTCTGATATGGCTGCAAGTGATGATTTGAGAGTGTCCCACTGTTCAAACTGAGCCCTCCACACACTTCGTGATTTTAGGTTGTTGGCCAACTCTAATTGCAATGCCGATGCGTCGAAAGCTTCTTCCTTTGCCACACAAGTGAGGACGTCCAAGCTGAGATGAGCCTATGCAGACGGCCCGTGATAATGCTCAGCGCCCGTTGGCAGCCACGAACAGTGCCAATCAAATCTCCTCAAATGCGTTGCAAGCGTTTCATGTATAAGTCTCACCGTCACCCTTCCTGAGTAGCCTGGAGACCGCTGGGAGTCACTCAAAACGAAATCTAGCATTCTGCCAAGGCTGCTTTTGACATGGAATTTGATCTTCTTCTGTGTTGGTTGCGATCCAAAGAACAAGCTGCCTGTTTGTGTCCCGTAGATGAAGCTTGTTGCCTCGAACAATAGCGTGTCAGATAACTCTTTCTCACCCTGATAACGATTTGCTACCAAGTTGAGGACGACCATAGAGTCACCACGGAAGGGTTCCGAAACCTTTTCTAGAAGACGATCGTATAAATTGCCGAGTTCGGGCGGGAATGTTTCGAGCAATGCAAACAAAGCTTCCTCGGTTGTGGTCTGGTCATACGCTTCGAGCATCTCGTCAACCACCAGCTTTGCCCACAACGTGACACCTTGTGCCTTCGCTCTTAGCGCTCTTTGCAATACTAACGAAAACGTCTCTTGAATGGTAGGATGTCTAGATGAGTATTGCAATAATCTCCGCCGAATGTAGTAGTCAATGCTGACATCATTGTGGTCTTGCATGGTTATCGTAGGAAAAGTGCGAAATGCATTCTCCAGGTCCGGTTCTGGACGACTTGCCAGACACATTCTCATTCCTGTTCGGTCGCGCAGCGTTTCCAGTTGAGCGTAAAGCTCCCAAAGATCGCCATCGTACTCGTCAAGGCCATCGATGAAAGCACAGACACGAGTACCTGATGACCGTATTGCTGCTGCCAGAAGGTCGACGAAACCTTGCGTGGTCGAGTTCATGAGGCGTTGGCGCGTATCTTTCTTATCAAGGAAAGATGCAATGGAGGGCACAGACTGCATCAGCTACAGCAGAAAAAGCCTGAGCATCCCCTGTGGCTGGTTAGCGGTCTCGGTGCCGGCACGGTAATCGTAGAAGAAATGCAAGATCGTCCAATGGTTGCCACTAGTATCGAGTTGCTCTTGTGTGGAGCTGCTCTCCATTGGATATCGCATGAGTGTACTCTTGCCCGAGCCTGGCTTGCCTAAGATCCAGAGAGGTGTTGTCCCGGACTGAAGCCATTGCGGCAAACTAGTATGTTTGATCTAGCTAAATGAGCCAGGGCCCACCTCCGTGAGTTCAAGCTGAGCTCTCTTTGCGTCCGCACCAGCGTAATTCAGAATGTCTGGCAGAGCTAAGTACGATCAATTAGGTTGGGTTCGGCACAGTCTTGAGTTGAAGTGGACCAACTCACTAGGTCGTTTGTGCTCGTCGCTGTCCTCAAGAGGGTTCGAAATATATGTGTCACCAAGGTGAACTGGCGCATTACCATAGATGCTGATGCTGCCATAGCGATGTCCCGACTGTTTCCCTGGAACCTCAGCCTGATCAGGCTCAGGACCCATGATTCGCGAGGCGAGGCCACGAAAGCCGGTGAGAGACAGCTCAATTTTACATGGTGTAGATGTGTTCTGTGTGAGAGGTTGCTGTTCCTTTGCTCATAAGCTGCTCAAGGAATGACGGTTCAGGCCCAAGCAGTTGTTCATGGTGGAAGGCTGAAATGTGAGCAGCTCAGCGGTCGCCTGACCAGATCCAGACTCGGTTGGAGACATAGGTTGCGAGTGGCTGGAGCGCTGACCAGGGGCCAAACACGCTGACTTCGTATCCAGTCACTTTGCCAGCAAAAGGACTTGGCTGCATGCCTGCAGACGTAGGAACACAAAAGCCCCACCCGTTGTATGTTGGGTAGTAGAAAGCAGTGGCGAAGACTCTAGTGAGGTTAAACGAGACAGACTTGAAAGTTAGAGGCAAGTGCCCATCTGTCAAGGTACGCGTGTAGATTTTTGCGCTCTTGTCACATACCGTGGCAGTAACGACAGGTATAAACTCCAACCAACTTATGTCAATAATCTGGCAGAAAGTATCTGACCCCCATACTGACCACCTGCGACACGTGAACACAAGTCCCTGTGGCCGGCAGATAAGTTCGTAGGTCTTGTGTGAGCTGGGAACATTCATCCACCGCAAGACCAATTAGTCGATTGCCCTAAATAGCGTTGGAAGGTAGAAAGTGCTTCACCAGCTCTAGTTTGACGGTGGAGCCATTCGAATGAGAAGACTCGAGTTGCAGTATGCCGCACGCGAGAAATTATGCTGATACCAAGCTTGTTGGTGCATTCATGACTTCAATTACATTTCATTCTACGACACCACCGTAGTTGAAGAGAAGTCATTTGGCTTGCGTAAGCAATGATAGTTCTAGATTCAATTTGTTCGTATTCAAGTAAAGACGCCCGCTGTGTAGAACAAAGGTAAGGTTGAAAATCGAACAACAGTCTGCTCATCTGTCATGCCTGAGCTTGCAAGAACAAGCCTCCGGAAACGATTGCTAACACGCTATGCTTGTCCAGAGGTGTTTTTCTTCTTGGACAAGTCAGTTCCTCACCCACAGGAAGTGCACAGAATGGTTCACACCGACCCCTATCGTACAAGCTCTCCTCATGCAGTAGCGGTTGCCCCGGTATCCTGCGTCGTCGTAACCTTCTCAATCTCAATCTTCGGCATCGATGATCCAGCCATTCCCAAGTCGGTCTGCTTGGCCTTTGGGTTCTTAGTGTAGTAGTCCTTTACGGCACTCTTGATCGCATCCTCAGCCAACATGCTGCAGTGCAGCTTGACGGGTGGAAGACACAACTCCTTGGCGATCTCGGTGTTCTTCACCCTTGATGCTTGCTCCAGAGTCATGCCCCGAACCAACTCCGTCAAGTAGCTCGATGAGGCAATAGCAGACCCGCACCCGAAAGTCTTGAACTTCACGTCGGCGATGGTGTTGTTGCTGGGATCGACCTTAATCTGGAGTTTCATGACATCGCCGCAGGCTGGGGCACCGACAAGACCTGTGCCGACATCCATATCATTTTTGCTCATGCTGCCGACATTGCGGGGGTTCGAGTAGTGGTCGAGAACCTTCTCATGGTAACTTCTCGTTTGCTGGGGTTGAGCTGTGATGGTCTGTGAGATGGCGATTGGTGCTCTGGTGATGGATGGGGTGACTGAGGGTCGGACAGAGGTTGAGAGTGCGCGGGGGATAGTGGTGAGAATTCGGCGAGACATAGTGGTGATATATATCGCTTTAGAGGACTTGGTTGGTGCCGTAGAGTATCTAGAAACGTTCGTATGTATCTCTGCAATCTGTAGGGCGTGTCTTAGGATTACCACGGATGAATTGATTGAAGTTGAAGTGTGAGAGCAAAGACGGATGGCGAAGGCGTGAACTATGATACAAAAATGATGTAGTGCCAGCTTCTAGCGCCATCCGCGGTTGGTCCAGCCCTCGGACCGGCAGTTGTTCCGATCACGTGAATCCTGATCTTCAGCATATCTCAGCCAATGAAACCTCAGATATTTCGATTCGACGTGAGGCATATCAACAGTGTCCTGCAGCAGCAGATCACTTACCTTGAATTCATCAGCATTGCGCCGCGGGAGAGAAAGCATGGGCCACTGGAAGTCAAAACGAGTGGCCGAGCGACCCAGTACGCCCGGTGATATCGCTATACCGACTCGCCCTCGGCCGAAGATGAGACGCTCGGACTGAGTAGAAGCACTCAGACGTGAGCTATGCCAAACGTTCTAGGGTGCAGTATGCTGCCTAGTGTGACAGCAGCCATCTTTATAAGTGTACTAAGTATGAAGTTCAAACGTAACCGACGCCGATGGCCAGAAGGTTTGGTATAGAAACCATTCCGGACATGAGGCAAAGGCTGTGAATGCTCGAAGCCATGTTGAGAATGGCCAACACGCTCGCTGTTCTATGTTCTCGCGTCTATCGAGATCTAATCGTTTGTCTGCAACATGTTCGTACAATATCGTTCAGTCTTCGCGCCCAGCTGCTCCGTCTCTCTTGTCCTTGAATTCTCCCTTTGCGTCATCATCTTCGTATTCTCGTTTGTGTCCCAAACCTCATTACCAGTAATCGTACATAAGCCCCCTGTAAGGGTCGCGATTAGGATCGCATGCCTTCGCTCGTTTCGCTTGGATCGGTCCACCTCTCTGTTGTTAATGTGGTCAAGTTCCCATCCATAAGAAGCAAAAATATGTATAAGCCGCCCAAACGGCATGCCCACGAGGTTGATCGTGCTGAGCACACTCTCGAAATAGCAGTTTTCGTTCAGTTCGAAGCGTGGGCCGGCATGATGGCTAGCGCCAGTTTGTTGTTCATGCAACAACCTGTCTCTGTCTTGTATCGTCGGCATGCAAAGGCGCGCATTGCGGATTGCGCTTGACCGTAGTGCTGCTACCAGGGGCCGCGGGCGAGTCCTTTGTGGGTGATGACAAAGTCGTTGCAGATTTGCCATTGATGGAAGCTTTGGGACCTGCGTGTGGTCCACCACTGGGAACGGCTACACCTTCCTTGTTTACCGCACCTCGTCGGTCATCCTCAATGCCGAGATTAGCAAGCACCTCAGCGCTGATCCGGCCAGGAACTTTGTCTTCGGACAGGCCTTCTCGTTCATTCGCTGTAGTCTGGTAGACCATCTTCGAAGTGTCGGCAAGTGGAAGTCCACCAAACTTGTCACCAAGACACCTCAGCACATGGACGAAGTATTGATGCAAGATGGCGAAAATGTTTTCGTCTCCAACAATTTCAGCCAGGCTCCTCGGTTGTGTCTGTCCCGCTCGCCGAGGTTGACCATCGGGATCTCTTGGCCGCTGCGTGAGAAAGGAGGAGATATTGGTGTAGCCGCCCTTCGCATCTTTCGCCAATTGCTCATCATGTTCCTTCTGTTGCTTAAGCTCCTCCTCCTCCTGGTATCTGGTAGCGGCCTGTTCGATAGTCTTTGACATCATGGTGAAAGCTTCCCACAGCATGGGACAGGCCTTAAAGGCGCGATCGGCGTCTTTGCCGGCCAAGGCTACAAAGGCGTAAGCTCGTCTCTTACCACGTGCTTTGGAATCAGTGAGACGGAAGGTATATGCTATGGTGTAGCCTGAGGTCGAGTCTCCGAAGCAGAATGGTCCTTCTGACATGCCACGAGGCAAGACTTCGAAGGACAGTGCTCGGATGACAGAAGCCCGGAGTTGTGCATAGTTCTCGGCGTCGTCCGGACTCTTTGAGGTAAGGTATGTCAGGGTGTGGTCATGGCAGTCAGTATGGGACATGCTCGATCCGAAAGAGTCTGCAGAGGCACCTTGTGATTCTTGACTTGAACTAGGCTCTTCTTGGTTCTGCCTTTTTCTGCCCTTGCCTAGACAGATGAATTCGCGCGACCGCAGCACTGGGGCGCCGTTTCTTGATTTCCCTCCATCTTTTCGCAGGCTACCAGGGGCGCCTTCAGGTAGTTGCGCCGCCGTTTTCTGTGGGACTGTAAATGAACAGCTGGCGCATGTGTCGCCATGGGAGCGGCCGTATGGATATTTGTTCATCTCTTGCGTAGTCTCACTCCGTCGGAGATTAGGGCGGCGTTCGGTATCTGGTGCTTTCCGCTCGCCATCTACAGCTGTCCTAGCCTTGGAAAGCGTAGGAGGCAAGGTGAAAGCAGTGTCGTTCCGGCGCAGACGTGGGGCTGTGGGCTGGGTCTGGTCTTCTTCATCTCGATCAACCTCGGTGGTATACGATTCGGTCGAGGTCCTCCTCTCGCGACGTGTTGGTGGTGCGTTACATATGGCACATTCTAGTGGTAAGACTTGTGTACAGAGGACGGACTTGGGTCCATGAACCTCACAAAAATGAGTGAGTGCTAACTGGAGAGTGGATCATGTTAGTTGACAGATCTTTTCGAGTGTGAAGGTGCAGTCCTCGCGGGTCGTGCTTGCCGCAAAGAAGACGTACAGTAAAGTCCATATTGAAATTCAATCGCAGATTTCTCTACATCGGATGCCGGTCGCGCTTCGTAGGTCTTAGACAGTTCCTGGCCATGATTGCCGTGAAGCAACCTGGAAGCTGCGAGGAAGTACAGGCCCAGGTCACTATTTCTGACAGGTTGTTTCTTAGAGCACGATCGGAGGTTTGTATACACCGCTCGAGCTCGACGCGGACCAGCGTAGCAGTCACCTGAACATGTAGTGACACGCTTACACGACTGCCCGGTGGACTTGCGGAAGGGCCCGTTGGTTCGACTTGTTACTTGTAGACTGGTGTACAGACTGACTTCAGGAATGACCACTAAAAGGCAATCACATGCCAGCCGATTCGGAATCTGTGACTAATTCTGATTCAAAATAGACCACTAAGGTGAAGAAGTAGGGGAGCAAGCAAAGCATGCAAGGACGGTAAGGACTGCTGACTACATCAACCAATATTCAGCACGCGACAGGTCGAGTCGTCGTTGCTACCTAAGTCACCCCTTCCAGACCGCGCAGGCCATGTATCCCTGGATTTGAAGACGACCATCTCGGGACACGGCCAATGACGAACAGACCACCCCTCGGCAGAAGCATTCTACCCAATAAGCACGCCGGCAATACTGCTAGCATGTCCCAAGTGGTCTTGCAACCGTTACGCTAACCAAGAACGCGCGATGGCCGCATAATGTTGGATTCTTGTTCCTGATAAATCATCCATTCATCGGTTCGTATCACTTGTTCAAATTTGTACATCACGGGTGCCGTCCCGTCGAACGCGATTAGAATTTTCTACTCGACTCATGTCTCTCAAAGTGTGATGGATCGGCGTTGACTCTTGCCTTGCTCGAAGACTGGCGTCCTGATGTGATACAGATCGCCGGAGGATCTGTGCCTATCGATACCTGGAGCACGTCTTCTTCGGTCTATCTCCGAATAGGGGAGAGTTCCAGAACAGACAAATTCTCCGTAGTCTGTTTGGCACTACCCCTCGGATAAATGCACATTACACACCGTAAGTGAGCAACAAATGATGAAGGCTCAGAAGTCGAGCTGGAGTGCACATCGCAAGCATCGCCAACACATGTCTGACAGTGAGTCTGGAGCGTCGTCGTAGAGTGCATTTGCCAACGACCTGACCGCCATACCTTCACGAAACACTTGCAGAACCTCCTCAGCATCGACAAACTCGGTTCCGACCGCCGTGTCTCGAAGAGCAATTCAATGCTCACATGTCCGATTCAATGTGAATTGCTTGGGGAGCTCGAGCATTATTTTGCTTGTCAAGCAAGAAGATCTTCAGTATCTCGCTCGGAGAGCCGTAGTTGCTCAGGCCTCTCTTTCGTAGAAACAAGAGTAAGCACCTTGGAGATTGAAAAACTCTATGCACTTGAACGGTCGCTACTCTGGAACAACAGACAGTCATCAATGCAGGATACACACTGCAAGGCTTCGGCAGATGGCGAGTTTTGTCAGACGACCAGAGGCAGTGGGCGAGCTACCCCGGACTTTTGTGAGAGCTCTGTCGGCTTGCACGAGTGGAACCGCGACTTACGGAATTACCATCTCTTAACTAGACGATCAGAGCTTCGAAAGCATCGTCCCTGGCAACAGAAAGTGCTGAACGTCTTTGACCAAACAGTCCGATCGTCGCGAAGCCTGCATTCATAATGTCTTTCGCTTCGCACGCTTTGGAAGCCGCACCGTTGTGGAACTGCCTTCTCTATATTCAGTCTCTTGCGGTGTCTGCAGGTGAGCAACTACAATGCGACCATGCTCAAATTCAGCGCAAGACAATGAGGCACATCAGGCCCAGAACATGGTTCAGCAAAGCCTGATTTGACATAAGCATCTGAGCAATCCTGTGTGGATGCTGTCACAAGGTGTCGATGAGGTCCTTCCCAAAGATGCTTGGTATCTTGGCTTCGCCGAACTGGTCTGTCGTGCGATGTTCTCTTGGCCCGCAGACTGTTCTTGGCAACCCAGTATTCAGGTGAATTCAGCGTAACAAAGGTGCAGGAATAGATCTCAAACTGTTGCGGCGAGCCAACAGATGTATTCAGCACTGTCACTCCTTACGATTACCCCCAATCAGCAAAGTTATGTCACTGCATTGTGCCAACCAAGCCTCCGAACGGCAAGCCAAGCCCGGTGCCAATGCGGGGTTCAGCCTCAGTCTCATTGCTAAACGTCAGCGGACAGGGATGAACCTGATTTACTATGACAGACGGGCTACGATGCAAGAGAAGCCTCGGACAGGTTGAATGCTTCCTGACTGTCAGTGGTTGATCAAGCTTAACCACGTTCCGCCAAGCCTTCCGACCATGCTTCGTTACCACTGTTCGCCAAGACCCCAGACTACACTACGCCCCTTCTAGCCACGGTGCAGTGCATCATGATATCTCCTAACGGAGCAGCGCCCCACTGCAACAAGCGAAAATCGACACCAACCCGGAGTGTGGGGGATCGGGTTAGACTCACACGCCTCCGGTGACACTAGGTTGAGGACTTCCAATATGATAAAAGAAGTAGTGCTCGTCAAGATCTTTCCTCCTGTTGGTCTCGCATTCTCTCGACCAAGTCCCATAACCGAGATTCTCGATAGTGGTTACCTACGAAATGCCAGACATGGATCACAAACAATATCACGATGGAGATCACTCTCACAAAGAAGACGGACTCTACAATCAATCCCCGACCCACGAAGTCCGGGACGAATTTGAGCATGATCATGCCCGGTCGAAAGCTCTGATCCGAAAAATCGACAGACGACTCCTGCCCATTCTCGGCGCTTTATACTCTATAGCCTTGATCGACCGAATCAATGTTTCTGCCGCACGAGTGGCAGGCATGGACGCCGACCTCGGCCTTTCTATTGGGAACCGATATACTGTCGCCCTGGTGGTTTTCTTCATTCCTTATTTCATCTTCGAGCTGCCTTCGAACATCGTTCTGAGGAAGGTGGGAAGCGCAAATTGGCTTTCATTCATTGCTTTTGCTTGGGGGTGTACGATGATCGGACAAGGTTTCGTCAAGTCTTATCAAACTTTGGCTGCCTGTCGAGTCATTCTAGGGCTATTCGAGGCTGGTAGGTGCAGAGAAAGCTTGTGATAATGGACCTAATGGCTGACAAGCACTCAGGCTTCTTCCCTGGATGTGCTTACCTAATCACCTGTTGTAAGTGATTGCCCCCTCCCTATTCATGTTGCAAATCTGACGATAGAACAGGGTACGTCCGCTATGAGGTGCAAACAAGGTAGGTTCTACCCCGGACGGCGCTCGCTCAGCAGACATTGACCAACCGTGAACAGACTTGCGTTTTTCTACCTCGTGTCAGTCCTTGTTGGTGGATTCTCTTCCATTCTCGCATTTGGTCTGCAGAAGATGGAAGGCCTAGCCGGTGTCCGAGGGTGGCAATGGATCTTTGTACGCTCAACCTCGCACGTTCTCTTTTCCCTACTCCTGTAACTAACCCTTCCAGATAATCGAAGGCCTTTTGACCGCCGTTATTGCCCTGGTAGCCTGGTTCATCATCATCGACTTCCCCGACAAAGCAACCCGCAAAGGCTTTCTTTCGAGCGAAGAAGGCGCATTCATCGCACGACGCATCGAAGAAGATCGCGGCGACTCGGTCCCAGACGCTCTAACCTTTGCCAAATTTGGCAAGCACCTGTTAGACTTGAAACTATGGGCGTTCGCCCTGATGTTTATGTCAAGCACCATGCCAGCCTACGCATTCGCGTACTTCAGCCCTGTGATCATCAGAGGTATGGGCTACAGCGGCGGTGTCTCCAATCTTCTTGCGGCGCCGCCTGTGGTGTTTGCCGTGGTTTCAGCCTTCTTCTTCGCCTGGCTATCCGACAAGATCAAGCTCCGAAGCCCGGCAATCGTGGCTCAATGTTTGATTATCATCATCGGACTCATGCTTACAGCGTACCACTCCAACAACGGCGTGCGGTACTTCGGAATTTTTCTCGGCACAGCAGGATGTCAGGGCAATATCCCCACGGTCCTCGCCTACCAATCTAACAACATCCGTCTTCAGTCGAAACGCTCTGTCGGCTCGGCGCTCCAGATTGGGTTCGGTGCAATCGGAGGCATCGTAGCGTCTACGGTGTTTAAAGAGGCGGATGCGCCGACATATCGACCTGGATTGTGGGTCACAGCCGGCCTGCAGTTCATGACCATGGGTTTGGTTGCGGCTACGAGTTTGTACTTCTGGACGAGAAACAAGCAGGAGAAGAAAGGAACGCTGAAGCACCCGATCGAGGGGCAGGTAGGTTTGAGGTATACAATGTAAGGATGAGGAGGGTTTGGTGTTCACGCCGCGGGGGTGGGAGGAACGAGCAAAGTATGATCGTCAGTACGGGGAGCCGTAACGGAGTGTATCTGCAAACTCGGATGTGTCGAGTGGGGAACGCTGTCAACTAGGCTTTGTAATACTGCGAGGCAGTTCAAGAAGCAGAATCGAACGGTCATCACAGCTCTGCGCCCGTTATCATAGCAGAGTGATCATCCAATCTTACCGTTAGGTCGGGCTCAAGAAGTATTGTAGCAAATCCCATAAGCACATTGTCAACCGAATGCTCACTTGGTGAGTATAACAGCTGGGAACAGATCTGCGTAATTCAGTAGGCCGCCGCTTTTCGGAAGACCAGTAAAGAGACTGAGAGATATGTACGGCGAAAGTACGCCTATGTGGCCACAGCACGTTCGTCCCTCGTCCGAGAGACAGCCCCACACCGGACTACTATACCTCAACTGGACCTCTGTGACGGCGCCTAGCAAGTCATGACCAAAGTCGGTGGCGAAGCTGACGCCTCGAGGCGAGGCTTGATTGTTGCGGTCGAGAAGTGCACGAAGAATCGTGCCCAACTGGTGTACCTGATCAGTGCTGCATACAGCAGAGGGTGTTCAGACTTTCAGATCGGCGGGCACTTCTTTTGAACAAAGCCACGAAAGCTGCAGGGTATGTTGGATGTGCTGCATATCCGGCCGAACCAGGTTTACGGATCTGAAGGTTGCCTCAGTCGTATTGGGCCGGTCGTCTGTTCCATTGTTTGATCTAGCGGAAGGACATCTCCCTTCTGTAGGATCTCTATCTTACCCTGGTCTCGCATTTGAAATGCAAGCTGGCGAAGAGCAGGCATCAAATCGCGCCAGCTGTCGACACCGGATTCGCGTAGTTCTGCCATCGAGAGAGCTCTTGCTGCCTCTGAAGGGCACAATGTTTTCGGGTACCGGCGTTGATGAAGCAGTCTGTCCAGATGTACAGTCACTAATTCGAGAGCAGGATCTGTAGTCGACATGGCCATGTGTGGAAGTACGATCAGTATAGACTCTTCGTTCCTACGAGGCAATGGCGAGGCAGCACTATTGCCTAGCTCGAGTCAGACTTCCGGGACCCTCGGAGCTTTCGTTGACGCCTACCAGCAGATAAGCCAATTAACGAAGCAGGACCCAGGACCACACCATTTCAGGGAACGCGTCAAATGCTGGGGCCCTGGTCCAATTTCAGCCGTCGACGCCATTGTAAACAAGTGAAAGTGAGACTGGTGAGATCATGACAACGCAGCTACCAGTATCGCAACATCCGCTGGAGTGAACAATAGCTTTCGATTCTGGGAGTTGCTTCTTGAGATTGATCGTCTGTGGAATAGGTTTCACCGTACGCGTGTGGTGGACTCCGAGTCGGATGCTGGAGCCCAGCCCTCTCTTCAGTCGCGACAAAGTCTAAATATGGATGGCTGGCGATCGTACATACCACAGGCAGAACAGTTACACTTTCACTCAAACTCTGTTGCATACTTCGCTTCTTCCCGTACTTGCATGCATGCCGTCTCTACTAGCTGACGCAGTGGTACAGAGACAATTCAACATGACCCTCAAGTGAAAATGCCGGCTTTGACTTGAGTAATTGACCTTCACTCATTACAACACCTTGAGGGTGTGTTTCGAGTATTGAGCCCTGACATTGATCCCTTCATCAACTGTATTCGACGTTGGACTCGACTCAATCCCTCATAGCTCGCCGATGATCATTGTCGCGACCAACCCACGATCATGGCTATCCTCTCCAGGTCCAAGCAGGCCTCTGTCGGCCATGCTGCTGGCATCTACTCCGACATGACGTTGGACGGTCCAGCAATCGGAACCCTCGTGGCCGTCGTTGATCGAGCGAAGAACTTGCCGAACAGGAAAGCAATTGGTAAGCAAGACCCATACTGCGCCATGCGGTTGGCAAAGTACGCGAAGAAGACCGACACCGATCGCAGAGGAGGACAAACGCCCAAATGGTAGGCACAACTCGATCAACCATTGTCATCACGAGGCTAACAACACTGTAGGGACCAGGAACTCCGCTTCGACGTTCACGATTCGCCCGACTACTACAAGCTCAAGTGCTCGATATTCAACGACGACAAGAAGACGGAATTGATAGGCGAAGCATGGATCGATCTTACCGACGTGATCAAGCCAGGAGGAGGGCAGAACGACGTCTGGCATCAGCTGTCCTTCAAGGGAAAGTACGCTGGTGACGTTCGCATAGAGCTCACATACTACGACATCAGAGAACGGCCGCAGGAGAAGAAGCCAGCCAAAGAAAGGTCCTCGCAACCTACCGAATCAGTCTGTGGTTCAGAGATATCCCTCCCTGCTTCACGCTCACTTGGGCCAAGAGAGATTAAGCGACGACCGCTGCCCCAAAGCCCTGTGGCGCCCGTCCCTATCGAACAAGCTGCACCACAACGTCCATCGAAAGTGCCCCAGCCTGGATCTCGACAGCATCAACATTATACCATCGGCTCCCCGCCATCCTCACGGCCTCGGGGCGCCTCTGAAAGCCCTGCAAGCCCCCAACGATCGCAAGAGCTATACTACGACGAGCCTGGGCAGTACGAACAGATTCCGCCCGACCACAGCCAAGATAATCACCACCAAAGGCATCATCGAGCACAATCCGTGCCTGTCATGCTGCAGCAGCAACAACAACAACAACAACCATGGCAGTATCCTTTGGGCTGGCAGCATAGAGACTACCGGCCAGAAGATGCACATAATACGGACACTACACTGGAGACGCGAAGAGAACGGTATGCAGAGCACACTCTTACGAGGCCAGACTCTACCTCGGCATATCCGGACGAAGGCGAGATCTGGCAGCAGCACCAACGGCCGCAATCCGTACATATGCATTCAGATCCTGTCATGTCTCAACATCCTTCCACCGTACACCGACCCATGCCTACCTCCGCCAATTCGGACAGCCAGCTTGTTCAACATCACCAACAACGTAGGCTCGACATGACTTCGAATGGGGTGGCGCCATACGCTGATAGTCCTTTACGACATGCCATGAGCCAGCAAGAGGTCCATGGACAGCCAGCTCAAGCAGAAGTCCCTCCACCATTGCCACCAAAGCATCGAGACACCACTCCTCGCCGCCCACGCAGCGATTTCCCCCCTAATGCCTACATCCCTCAACCACTGCGCATAGGGCAACAGAGGTCGTCTATTCACAGCCGAAGTCCTTTGCAATCCATGGAAGATGTTTGTGACATGCAGCAGCAGGATATCGCCCCGAGCCCGCATGTAACACATTCGCAACCTCATTCTCAACGTAATAGTATGAACGCACCAATTTCTCAGCAGTACCAACCTCCACAACAGCAACAGCTCGATCTCTACGGCCGAACAAGCACCCGCGATACACAGCCATACATCTCTGATAGGGAGCTGCCTCGGCAGAGACCTGTTCACCGCAGCCGTCAGAACTCATACGAACTTCGCCAGTCAGAATATGCTCAGCAGGTGATGCGAGAACCCCACGCCCTCGCTGGTCAACATCATTACCACTCTAATCACGACGACACGCTTCAGCCAACAGTCGAAGATGCTCCACACAGCCCTGGACTGCAGCCTGCCGTCGCCCGAAAAGCAGTTGGAGCATCACCAAAGAAACTCAACACCGTGCCGTTTGGCCCTGATAGCTATGACGTGCTGAACCCTGGATCCAGTCCCGTGACGAACGCAGGAACTCGTCTTGAGACACAAGAACAAGCCAAGGAGTTGGAGAGGCTACGAGAAGTCGAGAAGCTCCGTGATCTGGGACCAATCATTGGTAATGACGGTCGAGAGATCGACCCGTCGGACCACCTGCCAGTAGATACTTGGGCACCTGAGCCAGAGCGCAAGACTAGGAAGCCTGAACATGTCATCCACATCCGGTCAAAGAACGATCCAAAACGACCACAGGGAGCTAGAGCTTCTCCCATAGTGGTAAACCGCCACCAGAGCAATTCAGATTTCGCTATTAGCAGCCCCGCTCCAGCAACATCCCAGTCTGCCAGCTCGCCTGCGGCACGTACTACTCCCAACAGCTTCATTGGCGGTCGTAATAGGTTGCAGAAGGCAATGCCTGCGGCTGTCAGACCGTTGCCCAATCAGCCATATGGTTCACCAGCGAGTGCTGCGGTTTCCTCGCCATCTCTGGCTAGCTCACCTCAGCAAATGTATCACGACGAACAGCCGCAGTCGGCAATGTCATCTCAGAACCGACGTCCGTCATACGATGATAGAGTACCGAATCACTCCGGCCGACCGCCACTTTCGGAATACCAAGTGCCCATCGGCAATGGTTACACACCAAGAAGCAGCCCACGCGAGAGTTATGGTAACCAGCCGAGAAAACGGGAATATACGCCAACGAAACAGCTGCCGCAAACAAACAACGTGTATTCATCATCACCATCTATGCACTATGACTATCGCCAGTCCTCTGGCCGCCAAAACTCTTACGAGTACCGCGAGCGCAGCAACTCTTATGACCGAAGAAGCGATTACAGCTACGAGAACCACGTGTCGTATGAGCCAACACCTCAACCACTACAGCAGCAACAACACTACGACGATCCTCTTGCGGCCGAGATGAGTCTCATTGATATCGGACCGTCGAGACAAAGCTACAACCAAGGAAGTACGGGGAGAAGCATGGCCAGAAGATGGTAGACCTACCACGAGAAATATGTAACATCATGAAAGATACGCACGACTAAACTAGGATAATGAAAACACATGATTATGGAGGTTTGCAGGTACAAAGAGAGACACATCTTGGTTTGGCATTTTTAGCGATACCCAGGTAGCTATCATGCTACCGTGTAATTGTAACCGATGATTGGTGACGGGAGATGTGATGTGTTTATGATACCCAGATTGCAAACAAGCAAGCACAATGTTGTTCCCCTATTGTCGTTCTCGGCGCGGAGTCGGTTGGTAGATTGATTTCTATGCCATAATGACCGTATATTCAATTCGCATCGTGCTTCCCTCGACCACTCTGTTCCTGTCCCAGTGCAGTACTTGTCGGTCGGGTGTTCATCAAGACATCTTGTAGAGTCCACTGTGTTCGCGCGTCATGAGATGTATAGCTTTACGGCTACTGAGGTATATGTAAGAACCCAGCGAGAACTAAACCATGCCTTGGCTGGTCTTCGAGACATCAGTTTGGTGTTCATGAACGCGTGTGGTGTTATTTACTGTACACTGACCCGTAGATGTTTAGTGGCGGAGTCAGCTCTGTGACTTCATCAGGGGCTACGGTTGCTTGATGCTGTGTGGAGGATAGATACAACTACGAGTAATTGCATTTGTGACTTGGTATACCTAAGCACGCTCGGCGCTCTCACGACTACCTTGCTTTGTCGCATATGAAGTACGCTCACTCCATGACCATTGACCACCTCTACCTCTCGATCAGGAAATGTATATGAGTGCCTCAGCTCAATGACTCCGATGATCCTCCCTCTGGTCTCACTCCATATGCTCTCTCGCTTTGTCCTCGGCATATTGATCTAACCTCAGGGCTTTCTCGCGTCCGTAATGCACTTGTGCGACCTGCTGATTCCATTCTGCCTCTGATAGATAAAATTTGTCCCATGTCAAGATAGGATCAAGCTCTGTCGAAACTGCGCTAATAGTGGCAAGGCACCGATTCAATCGTAGGACTTGGGTGTTTCGACGGAAGGGGCAAAGGCCGTGTGGAATGCCGTTTTGGTTGTAGAGCATGATGATGTGAATGCACAGCGAGCCAGGTAGCCTAGAATCATTGCGGCGGCGGCGTGCAAATTCACCGAGCCACCGCGCACTTCCACAGTTGAAACGTTTGCGGCTAGTATCAATGGTCAGATGAGTTAGCGCTGAGCCCGACAATTTGCTGTAGGCGGCGCTAGGAGAGTCTATGAAGAGATCAGCATCCGAGATTGTTAGGTCACGTAGAGCTGAGAAGTTTGAAAGGTTGGGTAGGCCACCGCTAGACACATTCGGACTTCCGTAGGAACAACAGCCAAGTTCAACGATTTCCAAAGTCTGTGCGTGAAGGTCAAGGAGCCGCTGGATGCTCATTGCATGGTAGCTCTTCGAATGTTTCTTGCGCAGCGTTCCCTTAATCTTGAACACCTTGAGCTGAGCTGGCCAACGAAGAAGTTCGTAGAGTGCCTCAGCATGAAAATCACAATCTACGATTTCGATTATCTGTAGATTGCTTGAGAACTGGCGATCTTCTGGGAGGACATACTTCGTGGGAGTCGGCCAAAACATTCTGTCGACATCATTGAGTTGGTAACTTTGAATTTTCAGCGTCTTCAGAGCATTGCCGTCACCCCACCTGAGAAGATGACGGAATATCGGGTCGCCCCAGCGCCTGAAGACCTCGAGCTTCTCTAAGCGCATCAAGGCGATCACAGTCACCAATCGATGAGATGGGTATTTCGCGCCTCTTTCGAAGATCTTGAGCTGTCTCACAAAGCCTGTCATCTTGCCGAGCAATGTGCAATCTCACACACATACTCATCGGTGCAGCCTTCTGGCAGAGTGATGTCAAGACGGCGAACATATGTATAGCGTTGAGGCACATTGTGTAGACTTTGCAACAGTTGAAGCAAGGCGTTGGTTCGCTTCAGAGAGCTGTAGTCGAGTCTGAGGTTACGATATAGCAGAGCTTTTCCAAGATCAGTCCAACTGCGACAGACACTTGCTAACAAGGCTGCGTTGTTCGGCTCGGCTGAAGCATCGTAGCATGATGTAGGACGGTATTTCCCATCGTCAAGGTAGGCGAATATATTGTAGAGGATCTCTTTCGGTAGGTGCGACATGGTTGCAAGCAAGTAATCGCCCGCAGACACTATGCGTGTGACCACATCTGTGCTGCGTAGGACTGCTAGTGGCGACCAAGAAATGTTTCACTGAGTCGATGGAAGGAGCGGTCGAATGTGAAGTCGTTGTCTGGCACTTACTACTAGTAGTGCAACAGGATTTAGGTAATTGCGATCTAAGGCATACCTAACGCGTCTGAAACCCGTATCGTTCTTGCCTGGTTCATCCGAGTTTATATGTCTAGGGAGTAAGAGTGCCTGCAGGGTGAAAGTCCTCCGCTGCATTCTTATTACCTTGATTGTCCAAATCCCACCTCTGGCTGACATACTGCTCCCAGAGCTTATCATGTGGCTAATGACAAGGCGACCAGCTTCCTCCTTCTTTCCGCGGCCACTCCTTCCGCCAGTGTATCGGTAGCCGATCGCATTCCAACCCCTCGCTTCCCACAAGGAGTGAAAAGACGTGAGCTTGTTACTGATACCTGGTTGACATTGCGCTCTCGGGACGGGAAGGGCTGAGACCCGTCACCACAAGGGCTTGAAACGGAGGCACCAGGCGGACGGTTGTCGCTATCACACATCTTGGCGACTATGGCTGGTGGTGGTACCAGTTTCCACGATCGATCACATCATCGTCCTTTTCTCATCCTCCAATATCTGGTAATAACAGCTCTAGCATGCCTCTCGTCTCTATAGCCTGCTTAGACCTCTCAACCTCTTCTTGTATTCTTGCATGCAGCTTGTTCACAAGATGGGATACTGCCTGACTTGAGCCAACATGTTTCGAATAAAGGTCCATCATGGTCATGGCCACCTGCACACAGATCTGTGTGTATTGCGTGGTGGAGATATTGGTCCAAATCCAGTGTAAGACGGGCTGCAACGTCTCTTCGTTCCGGTTTTCAAGGGCGGCTCTCAGCGCACTCCTGTATCGCAGCTCGGTTAGGATTGAGAGCACGACAGGGCGCTGCTTGCTTGCGATGGCATGATCCAGGGCTTCCGAATACTTGGTGGCATGCATTGCGCGGTCCCACATTTTCATTTTCTTCTCTGTTTGCCTCCTGTCGTTTCCTTCGATGACAATGTCGGCGCCTTCACCATTGAAATCCCGACCGCGAAGACGGCGCTCCCAGCCTGCACCCTTTTTCTTGGCCAGTTTTGCCTTCTTCCTGTCATGCTCTTCAATACGTCCTGCAAGCAGTGCTTCCATCTCTCTTTGTCTCTCTCGCTCTCTAACTTTCTGCTCGCCTGATAATCTTGTTCTGATGCTTAGAGTCCCATCTGACATGCCTACTGCGACATGCTTGTCTTCTTTGGCGGCGCCTGATGTGATGACTTGTAAGCTTAAAATGGGCGAAGCGTATTTCGAGCCCGCGACTACATTCCAGCCGGTCGTTTCGAAGACCTTCATGTGCCCATCCAAACCACCCGTGACCAGTCTTGAGCCTTGCGAAGCAAGACACAGCGAAGTCACAGTCTTCTGATGATTCTTGATCATGTGTAAGGGCTTGCCTGCCACCACATCGAGAATAGCAACCTGGTTGTCGGCAGACGCTGCCAGCTGTGTACCCGATGGCATGCTCAGAACATCTTCGACAGACGTGACGTGTTTGAAGGTCATTACCGCTGCTCCCGGGGTACGAGCATCCCACAATCGCACAGTCGAATCGTAACTTCCCGACACGAGGATATTGCTGTTTTGGCCCGAGAGGAAACAGCCACTGCGGACATAGTCGCTGTGACCTCGAAAGACGGCGATAGAGTTGTCGGATGGCAAGTCCCACAGCCGCACAGTGGTATCATCACCGCAGCTCATGAGAGAGGTGGTCTCGTTTGGATTCCACTTCGTGACATGCACTGGCTGCTTTTGTTCTTTCCACGTCTTCAGGATAGCTCTTGAATTCACGTCGAATACCTGTATCGCGCCGGTGTCATCACCCGCCACAAGTACCCTTCCATCATGTCTGAGTTCACCGCCGTACGCGACATCGTCAAATCGAGTTATGGTCTTCACCAGCTTACGGGTTCTGGTGGAATACAGCTGTATGCGCGCGCCCGTCGATACCACGAAAAGCTCCGAAGGGCTGGTTACAGTGGATAGCGGGGAGACTGGTTGGGAGATGTGCGTAATGCCATGCTTAGTAGGTGAAGAGTGCTTGACGGGTGTTTTGAAACTGCGCCAGTACAATTGTTCTGGTGAGAGGGATGATAGCCTTGCCGGCAGCTTGACCTGGGCCACTGGTTGCACCTCAGCTGCCATGTTTTCTCTCTTATCGTCCCCTTCCCTCCACAGTAGTTGCAGGTTTGAATAAAGATTGGGCGCAAGATTTCAGCAACACTGCGACTGCACGAACCCAAAAAATCGCTATGCCATCCAGTGGCAGGGATCACTTTATCGATAAGCCAGACACGCTATTCTGATTAGCGTTAGAACTCTGAATGGAGCACTGCGAGTGAAGGACTCACCCTTCGAGTGTTTGAGATCTTCCATCTTCCCATGACACTACACTTCTTGATCAATTGCGCTCACAAAACCTGAGTGCGTCTACAGTCTGGACAAGCAGGCTTTTCAAATCACTTTGATCTTATGCTCGCAATGTACGGAGCCACATATAATCGGTTGCGTTTGCGACGATGAGCTCCCAGTGGACTGCTTTGTGCGATGTCTGCCTCTTCACATCCTCTTGCCGCCGCCTCAGTACCGAAAGACCATGCACATGCATCCTTACAGGCGATTGCATTGGGAGACTGCTGCACCTTGCCTATCACTGTACAGCTTCCCACGGATTGTCTGCACAGCAACCTATTTCGGATAGTCAGAGGTAACATCGGCTGCTCTACGCATTCTGATATCTTGATCCTACCCGGATCAGACGAGCAGCCTTTTGATGTACCTGCGTCCCTCGTGTCACTCGAATTTACTTGCTTCTGTTCGCTGAGTGTTATTGACAATTACACCGTGGTAGTCATGGCTGTTGATGCTAGTATAGAACCAAATTACAGAGACACATTCCTATGAGGCCAGAAGGCATGGCATTCTAACCAAAAGCAGCAGATTCTCCGACTCCATATCCCCAGTAAACAGCATTCCCTTAGTTTCGAGATGAAGAAATGCAAGAGAATGTATCTATGGACGAGCTGAAATATGCCCCTAATAATTCTGATCGCAACATCAGTATACTGAACCACAACCCCCAATCCAGTCACATCCAGTTTCTTACCTTATCGGGAGCCATTAGAACTGGCCTTTTTCCTTACGTTCTATTAGCTGGCCATTCTCTGGGTTGGCATTTGTGTCAGTGCCAGCAATCTACGTTTGCTCAATGCCATCGACATGTCTGCGCCTGAGCGGCCGCCCGCCTTTTTGTGAATGCCATTCAGAGTGGTGGGTTCGAAGTCTCTCCTGGCATTACCAATGCAGTCATCCCGACAAGTACATCAAACGAGTGTAACAGCAGCTTCTAATCGTCAACGAGGATGTTGTGTTCTGCGGCGCTTGATAGAAAAGCGTTTGGCGTGTCGACCTGGGAAAGGTTTGGCGCCCCGCGTGCCTGGGTGGCGGTCACCATCACCCTTGGATGCTTGGTGTATTTTGACACGGGCAGCTCTGGCGAAGCCTCCCTCTGGGCCAATAGCCTCAGCGCAGTAAGCACACTTCTAGTCTGGGACAGCATTAGGATAACGTATCTTGGTGGTGAAATGAAATTCGTAAGACAGTCTACCATTTACGGGCCTACTACATCCCTGCTTAGCCTGGTTCTCATTCATTCTTTGCCCGAGGGTCGCATTTTTCAATGTTTACAGTGCATTCTTCCCTGGCAGATTCAGCGTTGAGACTCCTGTGCCGCCGTACATCGATGTACTCATGTTCGCTGCACTCTTCCTAGGCCACAAGGTAGTGATGAGAATTAGATTCGTAAGTGTTAGGCAGATGGACCTTTAGCGTCGAAAGGAGAGGATCGATTTGCTAGAGTGCAAACGGGTGAGCCCGTGCCCGAAACTCCTAGGAGAGGATATGGATGTGGATAGCATGGTCGCCATGATTTTCTTATGAAGCACGTATGCAGGCCATGTACGGTAGTGGAGAAGCTAATATTGATTGAATGCCATATAACAAAGATATTGAATCTGATCTAGATGGGGATCCTGCTCAGAAGCAGCTTCACCAGGTCTTGTGTGGCGTGCTCAGGGGTTATCATGCCTCAAATGCCTCCAACTGGTACAACAGTGTGAACAAAAACTTGTATTATCCACAGGTATAGGGGAAAGTCCATAAATGTCAGGGTGGGCGATCTACAACGCGTCGAGGGCAAATGCCGCGGTTAAGAGCCGTTGATGGAAAAGGCAAGCAAAAACTAGGCGGAAGAAGTACTCCACTCCGTTTGGTGGATCGTGCCTAAATTGGCATTCTCAAGCTTCCGAAAGCCAGCGCGTGGTTTTCATGGACTTCAGATTTGGTTCTGCTGAAATTTCTGCAGGTCCATCGCTACGTCCGAGAGCTGGATAGCAAGCAATGATGGCAAAGGTCATAGCAGCCACAACGTCGCGATGCTCCAAACATCCGCTTATGAGTCAGGTATTCTATGCAAGTATGGTAATCGCTTGTTAGCTCCCGCGCCAGTATAATGACAAACTTATGGGTGGTCGTATAGCCTCGCATACAATCGAACATGACATACACTGGCATCCGGACGTCTTGTGGCCCGAGAAGCGTTTCAGCCTCCGAGGCAGAAAGCAGATTGTAACTCGTGGCCGGTGGTTTGGACATCCACAAATGGTTGCAAGGAAGAAACCAACCGAGGCATGTTTCAGGGGATGGGCACATGCGCCACCGGGTCCACCCGTCCACTGCAACTGCAGCGGGCTTCAAGCGCGAACCTGTATCACTCCACCCGTCTTTTATGTTCGTCCGAAGCAATGAACAAAACTAGGCAGTCTCCAACACCATCAATTGCGTTGCCTCTCCCTTGCTGAGTGCACCAGCACATTCTTTCAAAACCATCGCTTTAACATCAAAATACTAATCGTTCGCTTCATCTACTTGTTGAATTGGAGACCAGACCAAGCGTCACTACCGCTTCTCGAAGATATCACATCGCTACGCACGCTCTCTTCTTGGTAATATTCGCGTGCATTGGCAGCAAGCGACTTCATTATCGCTCGACCATAAAGCAACCCCTTCTCAACTAGTGGCCATAGCTGCAAGTCATGGCTGAAAAAGGCGCCGAAGAAGTCAGGGTGGCCAATCCGATACCGAAGCAACACTCATTATTCAGACTCGTTACCGACCAGGCAAGGATAGACGATGATGTGCTCAACTACAGATATGATGGTTCCGGCACAGCACAGGATCCATACGTTGTCACGTGGATACCGGACGATGCTGGCAACCCCATGAACTGGAACAAGGGCTTGAAATGGACGATCACTGTGATTGTAGCATTGGAGTGTTTTGCCACGGCCTTTTCTTCGAGTGCTTACAGTGGTTGTCTGCAGCAGCTTGCCGAACACTTTCAAGCAAGCACAACACTTCTCATAGCAGGCATCTCACTCTACGTGCTAGGCTTTGCGCTTGGTCCGCTGCTTTGGGCGCCACTTTCCGAGATATACGGCCGCCAAGTCATCTTCATCGTTACTTTTGGCGCCTTTACAGCTTTCATGGGCGGAGCTACGGCCAAGAGCACTTTGGCGACTCTTCTGGTCATGCGCTTCTTTGGTGGATCCTTCGGCTCTTCTCCATTTACAAATGCTGGAGGCGTCATAGCAGATGTCTTTCCTGCAAACGAACGTGGCGCTGCCATGGGCGTTTTCAGTCTGATGCCATCACTGGGGCCAACGACCGGTCCATTTATCTCCGGTTTCCTAGGAGAGAGTACAGGCTGGAGGTGGGTTATGGGCTTGATGGTCATCCTTGCAGGGTGTCTGTGGTTCATCGGTTCCCTGTTCGTCCCAGAGACCTACGCCCCAGTTCTTCTGCGTAAGCGAGCCGCAGAGCTTTCGAAACGCAGTGGCAAGGTGTACAAGACGAAGGTTGACATCGAGAAGGGCGAAATTTCAACTACTAAAACGCTCACCATTGCCTTGGGTCGGCCATTTGTCCTTCTTTTCATGGAGCCGATCGTGTTGATCCTGGCTATCTACATGTCCATCATTTACGGAACGCTATATCTCTTGTTTGGTGCCTTCCCAATCGTCTTTCAAGTTGAGCGTGGCTGGTCTCAGGGAGTGGGTGGACTTGCATTCCTGGGTGTTGCTGCTGGCATGGTCGCAGCCATTGCAATTGGAGGACAGCTCAATAAGTTATACGTCAAAGCTGGCGTCAAAAACGGCGGGGTCTCGCCTCCGGAAGCTCGACTAATAGGATGTATGCTCGGCGCCGTTGCATTCCCGGTCGGGATGTTCTGGTTTGCCTGGACCAGCTATCCTTCGGTTCACTGGATCTCACCAGTTCTGGCAGGTGTACCTTTCGGCTTTGGTCTTAACCTCATGTTCCTTGGAATTACCAACTATCTCATCGACGCCTACACCATCTTCGCGGCCTCTGTTCTTGCCGCCAACACAGTGTTGAGGTCGCTATTCGGTGCCGCTTTCCCGCTGTTTACGGATGCCATGTATACGAAACTTGGTACGCAATGGGCGTCATCAGTACCCGCCTTCCTTGCTCTGGTAATGCTGCCCGCACCATTTATCCTTTACAAGTATGGTGCGCAAATAAGATCCAAATGTGTCTATGCAAGCGAAGCGGAGAAGGCCATGGCAGCGTTGCGAATTAAAGCCGCGCAAACTGAAATGGACTCAGAGCAGCCATCGCGACTTCAGTCTATCGACTCTGAGACGAGCGACGGGACAGAGACAACAGCGACGGAACCTGGCACGTACAAGGCTATGAGAACGACTAGTCGTGCACGAGCACCAAGCAACGTTGCTGACCCGGCCAGACTGCTGCGAACGACGAGTCGAGCTGAAAGTCTTGGCGAGGCAGTTGCTTACGAGGCGAACCCGTATGACATTGACAGGGTGAATACCAACGCATCGGTCACTGGCATTCAGCTTGATCTCAAGCGGGTATGGACAAACAAGTCTCAGAAATAGGAAGCTTGGATGACGAGGTCAAGCATGTCTTCAATTACTGCGTTCGAGCGAAATAGACTAAAGATAGAGTTAATTTGATAGACGTCAACGGAGCACTTGTAAGACTAGTTGCGCAGATCTCGGGTACCGGGGCGGAGCACAAGCCCATTGGCCGGAATAACTGTACTGCCTGATAAACTGCGAGGTAGGCATCGTGCATGTCGCGAAGCATTGATCTCTGCAACTCCACACCTTTGCCCAGGTGTTTCCGGCCGAGTTTTGCAACAAGCATTTGCAGGTCCTAGCAAAGTGCGACTATTCTCAGTAGAACCTAGGCTGCTGCACTGCACCAGTTGAGGCATTCGTGCGCGATCCAAACACCAAGCCTGCGACCTTACCCGCCCACATCTCGACGTCTGAATTCGCCGTCGGACTGCGAGCTCAACCTCTCGTATCAATACCGCCACTCACCAACATATTGGTGCCACCGCATCTCTCGAACAGTATAAGCTAGAAGAGGGGGTACGGGCCAATCCCCGCCGTCAACATGGCAAGAGGATTCTCACTCGTGCCCTCTGGGCAAGGGACCAACTACACTGGCATGTTGACGCGTAGCATCGTGTTCTCCACAGTGTTGGTAATCTTTCTCGCTGCGACCGGCATGACGATAGCGTCTATCATTGTGCCGGACTGGCTGAGCTATGACAGCGTTGTGGTATGTCCACCCCACTCAACGCAGAGCGCACGATACGACTACGCAGACGGATCATAAATCGCAGCGGCTGACACGTGTATAGGGCCAAGGGAAACATGCTTCCCACATCCACAAGCAACTCGGCTTGCACAAGCAGTGTAACAACAAGTCCACCATCGAATACACCTCTCCCTCTATATTCTCTTCCCAGTCCTACACTACACTAAGCGAAGACGATTTGCAGTGTACGCCTTACCCACGCTACAGTGACTGCCATGCCGGCGACCGATACTTCTGCTCTATGTGGCGCAGTGTGGGTTTCCTGATGAGCTTTGCAGTTGTGCTGGAAGGCATGACTATTGCTGCTTTTGTTGTGTTGATATTCGGTGGGAAGCAGAAAAGGGAACAGGGTTGGGGCTTCATGGCAACCATGGCTTTCCTTTCTGGTTTCGTCCAGGCTGTTGCGATGAGTATTGTGGTATGTCACCCTCGTTCTCATTTCCTTTGCGTGAGTTTGTCACTCAAAGAGACACTAACTGGTATTTGCAGGCCTACTTAGCGAAGAACGACGAGAAATTTGCTGTGCCTGGATGGCACCTAGATAAGAGCTGGGATATGTGCACAGCCAGTTGGACATTACAAATTGTGGTTGCGATTGCCATTACACTGGCGGCTCTGTGTCTGCCGAGCGAAGGTGGATATGAGCTTATACCAGATCGCATAGACGATGAAGAACGATAAGGGGTGAACGGGAACTGGTCCTTGCGTTCTGCGAAGCATAGACTTGTTTGGAGTTCGTGCCATAGAGGGAGAACAACATTTTCGAGCAGTTGCATGGGGCCTGATTAGCCCAGTGTCCGGACCAGGCCATGGACGAGGCACATGATGCTATTCGGGAATGAAGCTACGAGGCGGAGATTCTTGATGTTAGTCACAATGATCAGATAATCACTTATCAGTCGCTGCCAAATATGCTGTGGCATCGAGGCCTCTGGTTCTAAAGATTCATGTCTCTGTGAGTGTTTGCGGTGTGGACTGTCTATCTTCAGACTACGAGTATCTATCGAGCTCCTGACATGGTATCTGACCGCCGGGAAATGCCACTTCGTAAGAATGCCTCGTACCACACTTCCCATGTTATGGCGATACGGGTCTTGCTCGCTCCGCTGATGCTACCCGTACCCATCATCCTCCGTGATCGTGACACGCGAACCAAAGCTTACCAGGGCTCACCGTGAGCAACTGCCATCCACTCCTTTTTTCGCCTACCTCTACAAGTCCACACATGTTTTGCCTGCCGGCATCCCTTGGCCTCCCCATGACATTTAGCGCACATGACACTTTAAGGGCTTACGTATCTACAGACCATCGGTTATGCACTCCGACGGCTGTGGACAGCTCACAGGGATTGTTCAAGATCGCGATCATGGTACTGGCCCAGTGATCGTTCTCATAACCCTTCTTTCCTCTTCTCAGTGCACAGCCGTGCAAAGTCCGGATCTCCCTACTTGGCCGTGGTGCGTCTTGCCAGAAGTCTGACATGCAGGTGCCTGAGGGACCCTTCCTGGAACAGCTACCTTGGGTGAAGTCACACTCAATCTTTAGAAGAGGTTGTGTAGTGCCTGAGGGTCAACTTGATGCCCATCCCGTAGGGTCTGCTCCAGCAGTAAGTGTAGACACTGTAGCTGAGAGTCGAATGCTCTGAACTCTAGAAGGTCTGATCCAGCCATATGTATGCACCTATGCCAAGGGCGGACAGGATAGCATTATCATGCCCTTGTCTGCCACTAATGATTCTGTAAAGCTCCCTGCCCTCGCCGAGATACGCAAAGGCAACATCCAGTAGGGTGTCTTTCTTCTTCCGTCGCAAGCTAGCTATATGTTTCGGTGCTGGCAGCAACCGTCAACTCCTAAAAGAACCATTGGCTGGATACACAGCAGTCACAGACAAAGCTAGAATTGGGTATCTAAAGGATGTCTACAGACGAGTCTGTCAGAGCGCGTCGGTCGTCTGGTCGTACAATTCTCACCACACGATGTCACATCGACCTTCCGAAAGACATTGGCGTACTACTGGAGGAAGGACCCTTCGTCCTTAGCGCGCCAAGCCCCGCCCAATAGCAGCCGTCTGCTCTTGCCTTACCGTAGTCTTGCTGCCTTCAAACCTTCACTCCTCCTCCTCTCCCCGAAGCATGTTGTTTTGCTATCCGTTGTCAGTAAGACATGTCTATCACTTGAAGATTTCATACTGTTGCAATCATCTCATCGAATACTTGAATCATTCGTTGCTCCAGCTTCCATATCCTTGTCTAGCTATAGTCAGACCCGTGCCCTGCGTGGAACATCCTCCGGAAGTAAGCTACCGGACCTCCTACTAACAGGCGCTCATATCTACGAGCTACCATACGAAGCATTTTCATCTGCAATCAAGGATCACACGGTTAGGCCGTTACTCACAGCAAGTCCCGTCATAGTGTGTCTCTCTGCCTTCTTTTAACCTGCCTGTGTCGAAATTGTTTTCAGTGGCTACCGACCCAGGCTATCTTCACCTTTTTGTGTACACGACACCAATGGCCGCGGATAAGCTCTAAGCTACCCAATCTTGTCGTCAGCGTAAGTCAAGAGTGCTTTTCATGTCAAGTGTCTACACCAACACTTGCATACGAAAGAGGAGTTGGCCCGATCTAGTTCGAATGCTGTTCATACACATCGTCCACTTACACGGACCAATTTCAGTTGTGCTCTCACTCCTCAAAGGTGCTAACCGACCATAGTTAGTGTCACCACCGAGGTGATAACTATACCGAGTATGTAATTCACACTGACCAAGAACTTGCTGGCGGCTTATCTACATGGTTCGAATTTCCTGGCGCATGCCTGTTTTCAGGTGTAGCATCGCACTCTACCTTTCATGGAGAATTCAACCCAGGAGATGCCTTCCATTCTACGATACGATGATCTCCCTCCAGAAATCCGAATACTCGTTACGCTGGCGACGATCAAACAGTCGTGGCACGAAGAAGACCGCATGGTCCTACCGCCCCTCGACTATCGTCTAGGTCTGCTATGCCGCAAAACTCGAGGAGATTTCGCTGCAGCTCTTCTTTGCATTAGCTGGATTCAAGTAACAGTAATGTACAGTACTGATGGTGGGCGATCTGCCTGTCCAGCCAATGCCTCTCTCTAATTACATCTAGACGAATCTGTGGTCGACGCGAAGGTGATCGAGAAAGCGATTCACGCCAACTTCCCCTCAGCTTTACCAAGTACTCAACACTGTCATGCAAGAAATCGCGCAAAGAAGCCAGTGCTGTCTTTGACACTGAGAATCGGTCTTGCCTTTACCAATCGCGCACCTAAGGAAGTCAAATATCTGATTCCCTTCGACCAACGAGAGCTATGCGGCATCGGCCGGCTTGTCACAGTCCAACAACATGCAGCACAACTCACACATCTAGAATTAGTAACACCCCCAAGTCATAGTACGCGATCTCTACAGCATGAACTTTTGCCCCTTATTGCCCTCGTGCGAAATTGTGCAAAGGAGCAGGACTTGGCGACTGACCGCAAACCCGAGTACGTGCTGGGTCTCGACGAATATCATACGAAGCTATTGGAGGCCATGATGGTCACGGAAGGTTTCTACGCCAACGAATGCATTGTATGGCTGGAAGAGATCATCCAATTCGGTAGGATTTTCCTCTGCAATTGAATCTTGTGTACTGACGACTCTGCAGCTGAGTACATGTACAGTATTTCCCTTGGCCACGGCGAAAGGGCCTGTGACGAGGCTACTCGCATGTTGGACGCACCACGCTGGAGTCCCGGTCGTCTGGAACGAGTTCCCCAAATTGTGCAAGATGCAAACCGACCTGACAGCAACCAGGCTGCCTTCCTTATGTGCAAGCTTGCCTTACTATCTCTCCAAAAGCAGAATGAACAGTGGGAGAAGGTGTACCAGGCTGACATGACCTACAAAGAACTCGGCAGAAGACAGCATGTGTTTGAGAACCGAGCCCGCGATGCTATGCGGTACATTGGTTTACACGGGCACGACCGGGAGCTTGTCCATATACAAGCTGGGATGAGCTACTACAACCTCGCCCGCCTCATCTCCCGACATTTTCCGTGGAAGCAGGCAGAGTTCATGAATGCGATGCGGGAAGCCGGCATCCACTTCCAATCAGGCGCTCTGATATCCCCTGCAAGTTCCCAGGTACACACACTCTTGAGAGAGATTAATGAGATACTCGAGCTCATGGGCTCGCAGCCGGTCGAGAAGGAAGACACAGAAGCAAAGCTCAATAAGACCGGAGGTGTAAAGGAGTATATTCCGAACTTTGTGCGACAAATCTGGAATGGTGTTGGTCGCTTTCGGGGGGTCCGAGGACTGCGAACACGTACCATCTTACGGCCTGAGCAACAGCACTATCCGCACAATTGGCAATACTTCGTACAGCAATGGATGGCAGATGGGTGATCGACATGATATTACCACGAATGCAGCATACTGCCACTGAATATGGTACGAATAAACCCAGGCACTATGACGACACATGCAGCTGAGAGGCTGAGCACAGGCCAGATGATGCTTGGGAGATGCACGACCCAGCGTGCGGTCCATGCTTGACTTCTGGATAAGGCTTGTGTCAACGTCTTCGCGCGCGATGGCTGAAGAGTCTTGTCTAAAGATTGTTAGTGAGTAAAGCCTGGGGAACAGGATATTCCAGCTGCTAAGATTGGGTACGTTCATACTCGATGTGGGCGCGAATGGATGTGGTCGTTTGCAGAGTCTCCATTACGGTGCGTTTCAACTTCAGAGCCTGGACACTAAACGGTGTGGGGCGGGTTGTTTGTTGCCTTTTGACTTGAGGGACTTCAAACTTCTTTACGATACGATCGTCAGTGTTGGTTTCGTGCTCGCATGATACATCCACACTGCCAGGTAAGGGCAGGCGTCGGCGCGTTCGCACGGCAAAGCCTGCCCGAATGGACGGACGGAAAGTTGCCTCAACACACGCCAATCTCTGCTGCAAACTCCACTGGTGTTGGTCTGATACATTCCTTAGCCTTATATCCAATCCAGACTCAAGGTGATAAATCATGGAGTCCTGACTGGCTAGAGAGGCGCTTCGAAGTAGTCTGGGGTCCCAGATATCCTTGTGGTTAATGATAGCTAAAAGGCAGTTCTCAACTTGTCATTCTACTGTGCCGCCTGCAAGTAGACCATGAGCTAGGTGTGGAATACATTAGAGGCTTGTCGACAGAGACATTGTCTTTTAGCAAACATCCTCAAACCTTGCAGTGTGTAACAGAATACAGCATATTGAGGGAGCGTCTGCTGTTATTTCTCAGTACCGCCAACATGCCCTTTCCCCGTCGTGTTTGCGGAACTTGTCGGCTGAGACGTGTCAAGGTAGGTCCGGAGTCGCAAAGTCTGGATCTTCTCATCAGCAACTCAAAGAGACAGAGAAGGACTAAGGTAATTCTCGTATGTATCGTACGAGAGGTTCGCTAAGCACCCTTCTCCTCTTCAATTGAAGGAACCTTTTAGAACATCTTGACAGTCCGTAACAATACTTCAGATAATTAACTCGTAGCAAGATACAGGGTAGCGTATAGCAAAGATCGTATACGTGGTAACCTACAAAGAAGCCTAGTATAGCGGTGTACACTAGCAGGTGATCTGTGGGAAGGTAGGGTTGAGTGTATAACATGAGTCGAATACCGAGAGTCTATCTCAACGAGTGGATACACTGCAGTTGATGTACCTCCTTCACGTGCTCTGCGCCGAGATGCCTCTGTCCCAGCTCGGACAGAGACTACAGAGACAGAGGCCTGCGTCGTTAGGCCAGGCTCGTACTGACTTCCTTCTGATTGGCCTATGACGTGTACCAACAGCTCGGCAACCATGTTTATCTGCCAGTGGTTTGCCTGGTCGTGCTGAGGTTAGCGCGCAACAACTTCCGGCCACAAGCTCGCAACAATGTCTTTTGTCAGCCTGGTATTGCTCCACTAACCAATAACGTCGGAGCATGAAGTGTGGACCGTTGTGATTGAACACTCGCGACCTCATCTTCGTCTTTCAATCTGGTAGGGCCTGTCATTGGATCAAGCTAAAGCGAAGTATGAATTGTAGACCTACAAACACCAATACCAGAACTGGCTGCCCGGCACGGGACCGCCGGTGGTTCCTGCCATAGCGCTCGACTAGCTCAGTAGAACATTAAACATCGGTGGGCGAAATAGTGGGGAACGGACGAGCGCCCACCGCTGCCTCACAGGACTATTTCCGTTACGCTCAAAACCCTCGGTGAGCAGTTAAGCCTCAATACCGCATGCATGACAAGCCCTGACCTCCGGACGCGAGTTGACGATACTTTAGTGCAGATCGCTACTCGGCAGGCGGGACGCGTAAGCAGATCATAGTTCGTCCGTAATGTGAGAACGGCAAAGCCTGCTCATGAACTCTGTCTAGCACGTTCTTTCCGTCAGAAAAGCCATGCACGAAGGCGCAGTAGGCATGGTCCCGTTCAGCCTGTATCTAGCCTGTCTCAATATCGCAAGAAAGTCGTTTTCGCTTGGCTTCAGTCTTCCTTTTCAAGGCGCACAAAATCCCTTGTGCCCTGAGTAGCAGTGCCTCTCGTTCTGTAGCGACACGGTATCTCGTGTCGGATGCGCTGGGTGGTCTAAAAGCCCAGAGTCTCAGCCCATCTCTTCACCTCAGGAGCTCGCCAGCCCCTGATTACGATCTGCTGGGTGAGAGGGTTGATAGCAACAGGTTCCTTCTTTCGACCTTTGCCGTCCACAATAATCTCGGGCAGCTTCAGTACGTTTCTCAGCTGCTGCTGCAACGCCTCCAGATCACCAGCTAGCCTCCGTACCTGGGTAATATGTTTTGAACCTCCGGCCTTGGTGGTCTCATAGATGGCCAGGTTTTTCGTCTTGGTTCGGCCAATGTGGAAAGGTAGTTGGGCGGCACTGACTGCCTCAGCCGAGGACTTCATCTCTTCGACGAGCAGGGCGGCACGCAGGTGCGATTCTTCCTTTTCCTGTTTCAAAGCTTTCTTCTGAGCGCGATGCAGCTTGTCGAGACGATTGACTTTGGCATATTGGTGACGGGGCATGAAGGTTGAGGTTGATCGTATCTGACATGTTGAACAGCTGGGTGTTGGTCGGAGGAAGGTACGGAGCAGGTTGATCGAGGGTACTGGAATGCGCGACATGTTGCGGAGGCGCGTGTTAAGGGTCCTTGGTTGATGGTTGACGGTTGATGGCTGTGGTAGCAGGTCGGTAGTTTGGTAGACTCGTCGACTCCTGTCGCTCGCCAGATCACATGACTTGTCGTCCTCCAGAGCCACGGCCATACTTCGGAAGAACTTTTCGCTAGCGTCACACAATGTCACAGCGGTAGATAGTGGCTAGCCAACGAGGCGGCACCACATTGAAAGCCCAAGCCTATAGCCCACCAGTCTAGGCAAAGCAAAGAGACATAGCCTGTCCTCAGTTGATCAGTAATCGCGAAACATCGATCGCGCCTTCCCCATCCGACCAAGACGTACCTGCAGCAACTGCGACTACGAATATACCGCACGAAATCCCAGTGTGCAAAACCAGCGGTAGCCGGGGCCCAAAGAGAAGTTCAAATCCACGCCCACCATAATTCATCATGGCGACGGCGAACGGCGCAAACGGCGCATCTCCCAAGCAAGTAGAAGACACCACCGGCGAATACGTCTTCCTGGACCAAGTCATCAGAAGACTCGACAGACATCTCATATTCCCCCTCCTTGACCATGAGTCGCGAAAGAAAAACATCCCCCAGGAGCGACAGGATGATCTCAGACTGGCCACCTTCAGCCTCCTCAAGAACACGAACATGGTTGACTACGTCAGCCAGCTCTACAAGGACATCAACAACTCCCAGACTGCGCCGACTGAGTTCGAAAAAAAGAAGCAAGAGGTTATGAGCCGCATGGCCAAGTACGAGGACGATACCGCGCACTTGACCAACGTCCTGAGCGATGAGGCTGTCACCTCTCAGCTGAGGAGCGACAAGGTCGCCAACTTGAAGTTTCTCGAGGAATCACACGGCGTCACCCAGCAGATGGTCGATGACCTCTACGATTATGGCAGATTCAAGTACCAGTGTGGCCAGTACCCAGAAGCAGCAGACATCCTTTACAGATTCCGAGTCTTGTCAACAGACAATGACAAGGTAGTCAAAGCCACATGGGGTAAGCTGGTGTGCGAAATTTTGAGCGAAGAGTGGGAGAGTGCAATGGAAGAAGTCGACAAGGTCAAGGAGCACATCGAAACCCGTCTGTTCAACAACCCACGAGCTCAACTGACCGCAAGAGAATCCTTGCTTCACTACGCTCTGTTCCCCTTCTTCAACCACGAGCCAGCAAAGGACAAGCTGACCGAAATGTTTTTCTCGCCTCCTTTCATGTCCACCATTCAGACCGTCTGTCCCTGGATCCTGAGATACGTCGCCGCAGCCGTCATCACCAACCGCAACCGCACCAACAACTCTCACAACTACCAGAAGCAGCTCAAAGACCTGTCGCGAGTCGTCAAGCAAGAAGTCTACGAATACCAAGATCCAGTCACCGAGTTCGTCAAGGCCCTCTACATCGACTTCGATTTCGAGGGCGCGCAGAAGAAGTTGGTAGAGGCAGAGAACGTCCTGCAGGGTGACTTCTTCCTCGGTAGCTCCACCGACAGTTTCGTCGAAGCAGCACGCCATCTCATCTCCGAGTCATACTGCAAGATCAATCAGAGAATTGACATGAAGTAAGTCCGCCACAGCAGTACCGTCTACCACCACTAACATAACGCGCAGGGACCTCTCAAGTCGCCTCGGTCTGAGCGACTCCGAGGGCGAGAAGTGGATCGTTGATCTCATCAGAGAAACAAAAGTCGACGCCAAAATCGACTTCAAGGCAGGCACCGTCGTTATGAACCACCCCTCGCAAAGCGTCTACCAGACCGTCATCGAGCGGACCAAGGGCGCCTTCTTCAGGACGCAAGTCCTGAGTGCGGCTGTCGCGAAATAAATAGATAGATAGAAAGCTAGCTGGGATAGTTGTGGAAGATGGATGGATGGATACCCCTCTTCTGAATCATGCGATACCCCGTCCTATCCTATTTGCGATCTCAGAGGTGCAGACAAATCCGATGAAACGAGATGAGATGATCGAGCCGCTCGTCCGAGCGGGGATGGATGATACACGGTTGGCTTCTTTCTACATACATAGCGACGGCGTCCTCAGTGTTGGGCTGGCCAGCACCATAAAAGTGAACACATGACTTCTGAGCCCGAAGAACACTCTACTGCCCTTCACGCCATTAGCTCGTCTGTCGAATCCATCCCCGACTTGAGAGCACTGCAGCTCAACTCCATTTTGAGCGTGAACTGTCCGGAGACAGAGGAGACGATCGTGGAGGCGAACCGAGTTCGCAACCGCGCGTGTTCAACGGAAATGGTGATCACGCAGTGGCCGCGAGGCGTGCAAGCAATATGTCAGGCCAGGTTAGGGCCACAATGAAGATTTACGGTCAAAAAGCGTTTTTTTTCTTGCGCGTAGTAGTCGCGTTCCAAGTCGCTTGTTCGGCGTGTGAGCGGTCACGAAGGAGAGGGCACATCCATCCTTGCCGTTACCTAGAATTGCACGCGCACGGACAGTAAGATGTCTCAAAAACAGGAAGCACTTGATCCCAGCAGATACGGAAAGATTATAGCACATGTACAATTCTATCTCATTAAAGTCTACATACGAGTTTGGATGTGGATGGTACAGTAATAATGCATTGCTTGCTTGCTTGTATCGCTCGCGCGCGGACTGGCCGTGCTATATACAGTTGCTTGCTACACGATCCAACTCAATATAAACAGCCGCAAAACTTTAGCAATCTTTCGCAGAAGCTCAAGCTACCGGACATTGCTGACTCGAATCAATCTTCTAGACCAGCATACTGACAAAACAACCTTAGCATGTTCGGGTCTATGTCTTTCTGGATCATGGCGCCAAGCAGCGTTTCTTTCTTCATCACGACAATGCCTGGTACACCAGCGGAGTTGGCGTTGCCGTCGATGCCGACCATGCGGCTTTTGTTGACCAGTACCCTCAGTACGGCCATAGCTCTGTTGACGATGGATCCATGTGCGAGAGGGTCCTCATCATGTCCACGTTGAGGGGGCATATTTCTGTTGGTCTGCTGCTGCTGCCGAGAATTGCTTGTCGAAGACGACTGTGAGCTGAGCAGGCTTACCATCTTCAGCATGTTGCCTGCAAAACAGTCTTCGGACTGCAGCCATGATCGTGCGAGGTTGTTTTCAGATCCCGGTGCAAGGCTCGCCAGTATCTCGGCGGCTAGCATACCTTGAAGCAGGAATGGTTTTCGAGCTTCGATCTGTGCTCGTAAATGTGTTGAGCCGTGTGGTAGAGGTGCAACCACAAGACCAAATGTGCGAGTGAGCAGTTCATACGGTATCGCCGCACGCCCGTCTGCTACAAAGATAGCTTTGAAGTACATCCGATTCGGCTCGTCTCTCGCCAAGAGCTTGGCTATGCTGTCGACTGCCGGTGGAAGGTACTTATGTATGCTCGGTGTGTAGGAGGTAAAGGCGATCCTATCGCTGTTGGGCGATATAGGGGGCGGAGCAGGCGCAAATGTCAGCAGGAAATGTAGAACGCAAAGTGCGTCTTGTCTGCTCGGTAGATGCAGCGACGAAGACAAGTTGCTGAGGTATATAATGATGTCCTTCATAAAGTCGAGTGTGTTACGTGATGTGCGCAGTGGCATGTCTTTTGTGCCGATGTGTTGTATGATCCTGGTGACAAGCTGTACAACATCTTGCTGGCCGAGAGTCGCGAAATTCGGCTCATAGAATGAAAAGTTCCGTATCAAAGTTGTTATACATATCAGGCGATCTGCTGCCCGGTCCAGATCGTAATCGAGACTGCCAAACGCAGGTATTGGTTGTAGTGTTTTGGCTTCCACATGGCACGATCGCACAAGCTCTTCGTACGATGACAAAGAGACCTCATCAGAGACTTCTGAAGCGTGGTCTGCAAGGAAATCAAGCTCAACCTGGGCGCAGTCGACCAGGGTTTCCATCAGGTCGTCACAAAGATCGAGCTGAATCTGCAACGACGGCTCGCTTGATAGGGTGACTAACGTATCCAACGCGTTTCTTGTCTCGCCGTGCATGCCAGACTTGATAGCCATGGTCAATGCATGAATGTCCACAACACCTAGCTCTCGTATACTTGGCACCACAGGTTTCATCTCGATCAAATGCTGGCCAATGCTGAAGATTTCCTCGACATTTATCGGCCCGTGGTTGCGACTTGCTGACATGACCTCTGGTAAGAAAGGGTCTTCTATTGGCTTCTGAAAAGGCATAGTCGATTCTTCCTTAGGCTCTTGTTTCACTGCGCTAGGTGGCCGCTGCTGCGGCTCTTCTGCCTGATGTTCATTCTGCAGCGCATCAAACTGCTCAGGTTCTAGTTGTCCGGGTTGACTCTGTCTTTGGTTGCCATTAAAGTGCTCATGAGAGTCTTTCGTTGAGGCAAGCCCATTCATTTGATTCTGTGGTCTGCCATTCATGCTTATTTGTTGTAGATCCGAGGGGCCTCGCCGATGGTTAGGCATGTTGTTAACTTGTTGGCTCTCGTATATTGGAGAGTTTTGGCTTGACATTTGGGACTGTTTCATTTTCTGGTTCTGAATCCACATTTGCTCGAAAGCACCGATGTTGTTCATCCAGTATTGCTGCAACTCCATGCCGGCCTGCCGGCACTCTTGTGGCTGAAACAGCTGCAGTGCTTGTGCGACCATATGCCATTGATTCAGCTTGCTGATTCTATGCGAGCCACCACCTCTTTGGAGAGCTTGATATAGGCGCATAGCATCGACAGGTCTGCCACATATCTGTGGCCGCATGTCCAGTGGTCGGCCCTTGGCAGCACAAAATTGTTGTAGACCTCTGAAGAACTCTGAAGGTGACGGTTGTTGGCTCATTCTTGGTTGAGGTATACCAGCCTGCTCGGGAGCGTGTTCCTTTATGCCCATCTGCCCCTGTGAACCAAGACTCATGCCATTAGCAGTACCTTGACCTTGTCGAGCTAGATGCTGTTGCAACTGTCTCTGGTACAATTGCGCCGGATCCATGGGTCCGGGAGGCATTCGATGTTGTGCCATGTTCATCTGATTCATGCTCATCTGACCCATCATATTTTGCCCGAATTGTTGTGGATTGAAGGCCGCCGACGGGTTCTGCATGAAACTCTGGGGCGGATCATGGGGTGTGCCGACCCTGCTGGCGCGATCTGACGCGCTTGGCGATGCGCCCGGCATGTTATGCTGGGGTGAGAAGGGACTGGGTGAAGCGGTAGAGACGCGTTGGGTAGCACCTCCCTGCGCGAAAGCCATCTGCTGCATTTGTGGAGAGGGCGTGGCATTACTCGAGGTCTGGAGGTGGGCGAATGGGGTTGGCGCACTCGTAAAGGGGGGGGCGCCATTTGCTTGAGGATTGTACTGTGGGAAAGGACCTTGAGCGGGAGTCTGCGAGCGCGAACCTGGGGGCGCGATCTGCGGCTGTCGCGGAGATGTGCCCAAACTATCTTCTCTTGGTCTTTTCGACGGTATCACCTGGTTGGTCTGATACTGCATGGGCTGGTGAAACGCCGGAGAGGCAGTTCTCGCGGCGCCATTGAGATAGGGTTGATTCTGAAATTGGGCAGGGTTAATGGTCTGAGGCTGTTGAGGGAAGGACATCGGGAAGTCTGGTGTCGGGCCTGATATAGCATGACCGTTCTGGAGGTGATTTGTGTCGTTCAGCCACTGGTTCATAGCTAGCTCGGCGCGCAGTTGCAGTTGTCCATCTGTCGAACAATACCGTCAGCATATGCTCGTGTAGAGAGAAATTCATCGTCATTCATTCGCGACAGCGTTCTCAAGTGCTAAGGTCACACAAAATATGGGAACAGACTGAGTAGAGTATGCCATATGAGTCGTGGTGGAGGATCGTGGTCAGAGAGGCCGGTGTGTGTGGCAGTCGCGGTGTTGAAGACGCGTCAACCACAAGACCAATGCAAAGAGAAACGCCAATGCATGTGATAGTGATGAGGCAAGAGCAAGGCAGAAGCAAGAACGAGGTTAGGCAGGCATGCTTACCAGGCTGGCACGTATTAGCGGACGACGTGTCAAAGCGTTCTCGATATAACCGATGACTGCAGATTGCTGTGTCGAAGTAGTGCTTGCGACAGAGAAACCCTCAGAAGAGCGCCTAAAATAGCTTAGCGGGTTGCGACGCCCACCCGGGCTCTCCCAAACGCCTATGTACGTCGTTAGCAAACCGCTTTCCACTCTCACAACAGCCAACATTAATGGAAGATACACGCTGTCGAAATCGATCTTGGCCTTTACATGGCCGCCAGCCTCTATGAGATCCGAAAGTACGACAGCGATGGCGCTAGTGGTGGGTTTTGTCCATGTGTTTTGAGTTCTCGCCCTCGACCGCCATGTGCCTGCACCGATTCACGAGAGACAGGCAGCTGACTCCACCACCCACCATGCCGTTCAATTGGCGAGATGAACTGGGGTAAGTCGGGACGCAAGGCCGTTTTAAGGATCCAGAAGAAATCATTAGCTTACCGGAATGGCTGGATGGATGCTTATTGCCCTAGGCTCTAGGATCAAGACGTAACAGGAGTCCGAACCAGGCCAACTTGGCCAACTTGGGACGTAGCACTGCCTGTGAGCACGAGCACACAGATGAGTGAAAAAAGTGGGGAGGGATAGTAGGCTAAGCAAAGGAAAAGTAGGTACAAGTCAACAGTAGTACTGCCAAAGCAATCAGCAGAAACTGGCCTCAAAATCTTCCAGCGCAGACAGAGAAGACAAGTGGTTGTGCAAGGGGAAACCAGTGCAGTACGAATACATCATGCATAGTAGCTGAGCCGTCCAATAGATAGTGGCCGGGTGATCCACTTGTTGTTGGGTTCGTCTTTTAGACAGCATCGAGCCACCAACCTCAATGCTTTTGCGCAGCATCAAGAAGAAAGAGACTGAACGGTTTTCGAGGCACGAACATGATACCCGCAAGTTTTGAAGACGCTCCAAGGTGTGGTGAATGAGCTGCAGGCGCATAGGCGTAGTATTGGTTTTACCACTTGTCAATCTTGCCGAATTAGAGCATAATCCCTGCCGAGCCTGCTTGACGCTGATGGGACGGCCTGCCGACATGTCGTACGCCTTTATTCCACTCGACATGCACAGCTAACGCTGTTTGCCGCCACCTGGCACACAGTCACACCCTCTGTGATCTCTGCATCAATGTCTTTTAAATGTTGATCACACGACAGCGGTCTGAGCTGATCGACTGCGTCGATAGAGTTGGTGAAGATGCGGTGCCAATCTATCGCACTAGGTAGTAGCGGGATATATCCGACCCCACACCAAACCAGGAGCTTCAAGTTTTGGATCTGGTTAGTCTTGTCATCACTAGCACCCTCCTGGGTCCTCGATGGTGACTGTTCGTCCAAGAATGGAACTTGCATCGCCAATCTTGCACACGCCTGGCTAGAAGCATTCACATGAGAAATCGCACGGAACAACTCAACAGCTACGATTCGCGACCTTGCCACGTGGCAGGCGGCAGGAAGGTTGAATCAATTCGGCCTTTGGCGTTGCACTCCTTCTACCCCACGTATACAGTGTTGGCCAGCTCCGTCGTGCAAGTCTCTGTCTCAGGGCGTGAAATAAGCACTGAATATCTCTGAGGGCTTACAAAGCTCACGACAGCAGCAGGTATGGCGGCAAGTCCATACAATGGCCCGTCTGAGACGATCGAAACGAGCTGTGCCTGAAGTTGGCAGACAGATGTGCTGCTGCTGGTATGTAAGCGCTCAAGGATACACCCCACGGCCTCGCTATGGGTTTCGAATGAACCCAGCTGTAAGATCGAAAGTCTTGACATGTCATTGATGCGACCCTTCCTACTGTAAAAGCTCGTTCTGTGGTTCGGCAGTCCCGAGAAACATTCTGGTAGCGGAACCTTGAGATTGTCCTTGTCACTTAGGTGAGTGCCAATCAACCTTCTTATCTATGAGGACTCACAACCGCCGAACACGATCTGGCCATAGCGATAGCGTGAAGACCTACTCCATGGCGAGACATCGAGGTCAGTACATCACTCGACATGCTGAAACCATGACAGATTGTCATGTATCATGGATCGAGAATTTTTTCCCCCGATACGCGCTGTTGAGTCGTCGGCGCGATATGGCACTCAACCTGGGCGTGTAGAACGCGCATGGGGCAACATGGACATCTGAAACTAAGAGCAACCGTACCTACAGCGTGAGGAAACATACAGTCTTTGGATAGCGGTTGGTGGTTCGGACGATAGCCCCCGCAACCAGACTGGTTCAGTGATCGCTGGCAATACTTTGGTACAGACTGACAGACAGGCGCCTCTTTTCCATGCTGAATGGAGGAAGTAGAAGATCTCAGCCGTGAAGAAGGAGTGGTAATAGCAGGCAATGCAGCAATGAGGGAGGGAGCATCAGTATGCTCGGCGAGTCCCTTGACCTGACGTAGAACAAATGCTCCGACACGCTCAGAACCATCATGGCAACAACGACTCACAAGAGAGTGTAAGGTCTGCGCTGAGCATACAGAAGCAGCGAAAGACAAGGAATCGGCTAAGAAGATTCTGGGACACGCCTCATAGTCCTCATCCGGCTCTCCTTCTTCCTTCAGCCTACTCGGCTTCGTTGCTTTGATGGGGTCAAGCCTGAACGTGTTCGATTCAAGCAGAACAAAAGCTCTTTTCTGTGCTCTCGTCTTAGCGGTGGCTATGATGAGTTCAACTGCCTAGTACCGTATGTGATAAGCGCATGACACGGCCATAGTGCCTCAAGTAGTCACCACTAGACGCATGATGAGACCGGATTCGAGCTCGAGTCGTGGTCTACCTGGCATTCCAAGAACGGTTCTCCTGATCTCTTGAAGCACCCCACCACGTGTCGAGGCACACCGATTTGAGAGTGGTTTCCCGGCCAGTAAGGCCTTCAGGCATCATCCACATAACGCAGCCTTGTGAAGCAAGCGCGTCTCATGAATGCCTGGCCATGCGGCCTATACTACGAATCACTGCGCTCTGAAACGATACTACAACCAACAACCACTGACTGTACTCTTGCCACAAGCATCTCCCTCCATCTAGTCCACTTGTGAAACCAATATCTTCATCCTTCATCAGTGCAAGTCGCATAACCCTCAACCAAGATGGCCGACGTTGCCATCCAAAGCCCAGCCAACACAGTTGCGCCTCACATGAAGATGCCAGATTCCATACCAGATATTGGCTCTCTCGAAGGCTTGGGCAACGACAACAATGATGAGTATGCTACTCTCAAGAGATTGCAGAGGCACCTCGAATACATCAAGTTGCAAGAAGAGTATATCAAGGATGAGCAGAGGTCATTGAAACGAGAACTAGTCAGAGCACAAGAGGAGATCAAACGGATACAAAGTGTCCCCCTGGTGATTGGACAGTTCATGGAAGCAATTGATCAGAAGTGAGTAAAGTCTCTGGGCCCGCTGAGCATCTGCTAACGGAACCAGTACGGGCATAGTACAATCTTCTACAGGATCCAACTATGTCGTACGCATACTATCCACGCTCGACCGAGAGAAGCTAAAGCCATCCTCCTCCGTCGCCCTTCACCGCCATTCAAACTCCCTCGTTGATATCTTGCCACCTGAAGCCGACTCTTCGATCGCCATGCTGGGAGCAGACGAGAAGCCAGATGTCACATATGCTGACGTGGGTGGGCTGGACATGCAAAAGCAGGAGATCAGAGAAGCCGTCGAATTACCACTGACATCGTTCGATCTCTACAAGCAAATCGGTATTGACCCTCCGCGAGGTGTGCTGCTGTACGGCCCCCCAGGCACGGGCAAGACGATGTTGGTGAAGGCAGTGGCAAACAGCACAACAGCAAGTTTCATTAGAGTGGTTGGGTCGGAGTTCGTGCAGAAATATCTCGGTGAAGGTCCTCGTATGGTGCGCGACGTGTTCCGAATGGCCAGAGAAAATTCGCCTTCAATCATCTTCATTGACGAGATCGACGCAATCGCGACCAAACGGTTTGATGCGCAGACAGGTGCCGATCGAGAAGTGCAACGTATCCTGCTGGAGTTGCTCAATCAAATGGACGGCTTCGACCAGACCAGCAATGTCAAGGTCATCATGGCAACGAACCGAGCAGACACTCTGGATCCTGCCCTTCTGCGACCCGGTCGACTTGATCGAAAGATTGAGTTCCCCTCGCTACGAGATCGACGAGAACGGAGATTGATCTTTTCGACCATTGCAAGCAAGATGTCCTTGTCACCTGAAGTGGACCTGGACTCGTTGATTGTTCGAAATGATCCGCTATCTGGCGCAATCATTGCAGCCATCATGCAAGAAGCCGGCCTAAGAGCAGTGCGCAAGAACAGATACAACATCATTCAGTCAGACCTCGAGGAAGCCTACTCGGCTCAGGTCAAGGGCGCGCAAGAGAAGGACAAGTTTGACTTCTACAAATAGATGTACGATTGGGGATGTAGGATCACAAAGGCATGCATGCATACAGGCGTTCAAAGAGGCAGAGCATCTGTGCCTTGGTCGCTCGGGACAGGCTATGGTGTCGATAGAGCACTTATGGCATCGAGTATATCGCCAACCAGTCTTTTCCCACCCGCTCATGGCTTCTTGTGCCTGCGCACTCTTCTGTTCGATCGTCTTTCCTCGCTCGCTTACTGCAAACGAGGTGATTGCTGCATTTGCGGGGTTCCTAGTACAATGAACTGTTCCCAAGCACTATGCGGTACACCCTCCTCAGCTTTGGACCTCGGAGATCTGGAAGCTCTACGGAAGAGCAAACGCTCGAGTTGCGTCTCTTCAACGATATGGACAGGATATGCAGAAAGATCATCGATTCTCTTCGTTGATTGGATACCACCCGGCAAGCGGACAGGCGCCACGAAACCTTGAATAGGCTCTTAATGCAGATTGCGTCAGAGCATCATGTATGCAAGGAAATACTTCCCGTTTGGTAGTTTGTGAAGTCCAGCGTTCTATAGCATGCACTTTACACTTCAACGTCGTAAAGACCCCAATCAGACGTGCAGAATGACAGGCATCGAGGTATAGTGTTGTACCTCAGCGAAAGCAAGACTTGACTAGTGATTTCGTGATGTGGCGTGTTTGGATGATTCGCTAAAGATACATTCCGCAAAACTGCAACGTCATCATTCGAAACCTTATTTTCCTTCGACACCAAGACGTTGGCGATGAAGCGCGATGAGACAGTAGATGCAGAGACGGTTATCAGACAATGAACATCAAAGAAGGCTTCGACCACAGGATCGAAGGCTGAAGCGAGGTACTCAACGACAGGTCAAGTCGCTCATAGGTACGTGAATAATGCCGAGGTATGGCCAAAAGTGCAAGCTTAGAAGGCATCGCATACCGCAAGTGCAACCTAGACAGTCATACTCTGCGGAGATGTTTCAATACCGAGGTGAGTGGTGGTGTAGAACAATCAGATAGTGTATGAAGTACCAGAGGGCGAGTGAATTGGCCGCATATCAATCTCCGATCTCGACCTGGGTGAGGAGCAGTGGTGCGAAAGTTGAAATGCGAGATTAGCCTTTGTCTTCTCGATTGGTTCCTTCGGCAAGCTCTCCACCTCAAGTAGCAGAGAAAGGGTGGGCCGTCGTCTTTTGCCTCCCCTTGAGCTTCCGTTCAGACCGTGTCGCTTCGGCCGGTTTTCCTGTCCAGCTAGCAGCTCTCGCCTTTATTAAGTGCTGCCAACCTCCTCGACGTCACTTTTTCTCGACCCAACTCGTGCGTCATTCCTTCTTATTTCGACCTGCTACACACACCTGGGCCTGCCCTACCCCGTTGTGTACTATGTCTGTTGCTGTCCTAGCACCTACTATTCTGCAGGAAAACATGGCTGAGGCTAAAGCTGTGAAGCAGGAAACCGCGAACGGTAACGGTACGTAGGGTGCTCCCAGTCTTTTGGCATTTTGGCATTTTGGCACGCTTCGTTCGCGCACATTATTCTGTCATCCCCCATCACCCTCCCCTTTGCCGCCGCAAGGTGACATCACCCTTCATCATAGTTGATCTATCTACATCATACTCGCATCTCATCGTCGTTTGGATCAATCAGTGATAGTCGCTGCCGGCTCTAACCTCACCGTCGCTTGCCGCTCTTTGTTCCCATTGCCATGCTGCAGGCAGCTGACAAACAGCCAACAGACTCGAAGAAAAACTCGCCCGTTCAATCGAAACAAGCAATACCAGGTATGCCGTCATCGAAGTCAGTCATCTTTCGAGTCCTCTACTAATGGCGCATGGTACAGAAGTCACCACATCACAAGCTGAAGACGCGAAGCCGTCGACGCAAGTCACCGAGCCACTAGCACCACCACCCAAGCCTGCGCAGTCCAACGTTGCTCAGACACCCGATTACTTCTCATCAGCACATCACAACACCAGTGGACTCGAGTTCAACCCGTTCGAGCAGTCCTTCGGCGCGCCCTCGCAAGAGACTCCCGGCAAGAACCTGCTGCCTCCTGTCGCGGCGCTTGAATCGCCTGCCATCCCAGGCGCAAACAACGCTTCGGGCTATAACTGGAACCAAGGACTAAGAGCCGGGCCCCTGAGCCCTGCAATGTTAGAAGGCCCTGCCGGAGGTGGTGACTACTTCGGCAACATCTCTAGAGGCTTCCCTACACCCAACGAGTCCTCGTTGCGGACAGGTCTTACCCCCGGTGGCGGGGGTTCCATGTTCCCTGCTCCCAGTCCAAACTCCCAAGCACTCTTCAATTCTCTACAGAGTGGAGGAGCCACACCTGGCACCTTAGACTTTCACCGCACTGCCATGAATGCAGCTGCACGCAACAAATCACAGTACCCTACCACATCAAATCCCCAGGAACAACAAGGCCAGAACGGCGCTATGGACGCCCAACACGATGCCACCGATGCTGCAAACGGTCTCTTCATGCTCGCTAAGGGCGGTCAAGCGAACCAGTTTCCTCAGAATGGCAACCAACAAGCACAAATGCAGACCAGGAGTCAAGGCGGTCAACGCAGCTCCAACGCTTCTGCTGACCTCAATCAAAGTCAAGATGACGAGGAGTCAAAGCCCGCCATGCGTGGTAAGAAAGGAGCCAAGGCACAGTCGATCAATGGTCGCCGGAAGTCTGAAGCCACTCCAAAGGGTGGCAACAAGCGCCAGAAGACCAACAATGGTGCCGTCGCTGTAGATCCTGCTCTCGACCCTAACGTCGATGATTTCGATGACGATAGTGAGTTGGACGAGGAAGGTCAAGAAGAAATGAAAAACGGCGGCAAGTCTGGCAAGAAGATGACTGACGAGGAGAAGAGAAGGAATTTCCTTGAACGCAACAGGTATGTATCGGTCCGTCCGACGCCGGACCCCCAAGACTGACTAGTAACAGAGTCGCTGCCCTGAAATGTCGGCAACGCAAGAAGCAATGGCTAGCCAACCTACAAGCCAAAGTCGAGATGTACTCGGCTGAGAATGATTCGCTCAACACACAAGTCGCCACGCTACATGACGAGATCAGAAACCTTCGAAACTTGCTCATCCAGCACAAAGATTGCCCCGTGGGTCATGCCCAAGGCATAGGGCAGTTCCTGGCTGGCATGCAGGATCCAAACGCTGCCTTTGCTCATCAGCAAATGAACCCCTACGGCATGGCGATGCCTAATGGTGGTATGCAAGCTGGTATGCAACGCGCTGGCTAGGATCCGGTGACCCCGCCGCATCAGCTATCGTCGATTGTGCAACATCCGTTACTGCCACCGCCCCGTGAGGACATCTTCATGGGGTCGGAGCCAGTGCCGGATACTAATCCTCACAATTGACATTCCTCTCTTCGCGACTCTGTTTTTACAAGGTTCCGGTGTATATCAATGGGGTGTTGACAGTGGACGCCTGTACAGTAATATCACATCATATGGGCATGAACACGAAATTACGACCAGGGTAAAAGACGTCATTAGACTGCTATGAGTGGGCTGTGAGGAAGGCGTCATGGGGCATGGGGCTGTTTGCCATCCTGATACATTCGTCAGGGACATGAGCAGCTCGGATATTGAATGTATCAAAGGAGCTGGTAGATTACATCAGCCGCGCAAGCATTCTCATGAATATGTCGTGTCCGCACCATTTCGCGAACCATTCGGTGAACAGCTACTTCCATGCAATGCTGGTTTGACGTACTGTAATTGAGTAATAGTCCAGTCCAAGCATATGGATTGTCGCCCAGCATCGCTCTCTAGCCGCCTTTGCTTTGTGTGGGTGACAGTGATGATCGACGTCCTTCGTGTCCAGATCCAGTCGCTGTAGAGGAGCAAATTTATTCCGTTTGCTGAACAACAACACGCAGATGAACAGCTACGCGTCTGCAGGGCGGTCAGTCCACGAGCGCGCTTCGCTAAGACTACTCATGCGTGCTAACTAATGAGCGATCCTCCACATCCCATCAAACCGGTCTCCAATGGTCGTTGACGTCGCTGTGTCGCGTAACGTCCGCCCCAACACTGAATACCATGGTAGCATCGTCACCGTTGATGCCCGCGGCACATGGTGTCTTGCTCGATCAGAGAAGGCGAGAGCGAACGAGCGCAAAGCTCAACAAAGCGTGAGATCGGCCGTGCGGAAACGATGGTCCAAAATGTATTCTTATCGTATAGGAGGGAAAGGTGCTCTGGTTGAAGAGGTTCCAGACATTGACCCGCCTCGTTGTTGCCGTCGCGGACGAGCTTGAGCCGACAGACAGACAGACACAGAGAGAGAGAGAGAGAGAGAGAGAGAGAGAGAGAGAGAGAGAGAGAGAGAGAGAGAGAGAGAGAGAGAGAGAGAGAGAGAGAGAGAGACCGCGAGACACCTGCAGCTTTAGAGCTGCCCACCAGTGAATGCGTGGCCGTCAGGCTTATTCGATATGTCAAGCCAGGCGGGTTAAACGCTAAGCGAGTCCTTGGACACAGTGCGAGCCCTGAACACTCACTCGCGAGTCTGGCATACCGTACAGGTCAGTATGCAGGGAGAGCGAGTGAGTAAACACGTGAACATAAGACGCTGATGCCACTGCGTCTACTTGAACCACGGAAGAATATTTGATTAGCGATAGTGGTAGTGGTAATGATATTGATGGGCAGCCCCCCAGTCATCGCCAATTCCACAACCGTATACTAAGCAGACGTCAACGCCTTCACCCGGGACGTCCTCCGAGATCTTCCGGCCAATGCTATGCACAAGTCCAATGCCAATTGTGGTACAAGAAAGAAAAAAACAATACGAAACGGTGGTGGATCCAGACTGTGAATGTATTAGTACTTTCATTCCTGTTGCAGGGAATAGGTTGCCTGCCACTTAGCGGCTCACAGGTAGATCTCAATTGGCGAGATCTGGTCGAACGGGTACAGCCAGTTTCCGCCAGCTTCGACTTTCTCGAGCCTGCATGAATATTAGTAGGTGTTGTTTTGGACGTGTACGCACCGGTGCATGAGCAATATACCAGTCATACGGCCATTCAATGAGATGGCCCTGCACTTTCTCGAGCAGTTCCTCAGCCTCCATCAAGCTCATCATATCATCCGCTGCACTGAAGTCTCTCCTCGATGATTTGGTCGTGCCTCTTCGTCGTCTCCGGACGGATCCATTGTACGTCGTACTGCCAACGGTGTTATGCTTGTCCCTTTTCCCTTCCTTCTCTTTCAGTCCGTCCTTCTCAGTGTTTCCATCACTTGTTCCGTTTGTACTCGCCTTGTCAATTGCAACCTTTGACTCCTGTGACGCAGGTCTGTTGGCTAACTCTCCATTCTCAGGGACGGACGGCAGGCCCTGTTTCTCGTCCAGTATTGGGAAAGCCCTCATCGACAAATCTGTACCTGTTCTTTGCATCTGAGCTCTATTAGTGTGCTCAGCCCAGGTCTTTAGCGCGTCTTTGTCTACCTTGTCAGCGCTATCGGCATTTCCAGCATCTTTGCCGCTCCCCTCTTGAACGAGGCCTTTGACTTTGTCTTTTGCACTCCCTGCTGCCTTTTCGACGTCGGTGGGTACTTTACTAAGCGCCTTGATCTGTGCACCGACAGTACTGGAACCTACACCGGGCGGACCAGCACGCTTATGCTGCTCGCCTTCCGGGTGCTGCACGACCTTTTCTGCTTCGGTGTCTTTGCCTTGAAGTGCCTGAAAGCGCTGCTCGTAGGCAACGTACTCGTGGTAGTCATTCCAATCACGAACCAAGTTGTCGGGCATGCATCGAAAGACAGCGCGGTAGATCTTCGTATTGTTTTCTGCTATGGTTTGCCACATGTCATCAGCAAAAGAAGGGTGGATCGGGTCCGTCATGCAATCTCGATCAACGAGTGGGTATTTCAGCTCGGTAACGAGTGGGTGATGCGGTGGACCACCGGCGTTTGTTTCGGCATCCAGGTTTGGTCCACCAATATCAGTGTCATCAGTATCGGGCAGCGGTGGTAGCTGAGAGACCATTGTGAGGCCTAAGTCTTCTGTGTGCATTCTAGTCACACCCGGACGTGGTGGCATTGGCGGATTTGAAGCTTCAACCTTCTGGACATATGTAGGTAATCTCCTCATAGCGCCATGCTGCATCGGATCAGCCAGTGTATTATGTCCCTCTGCGTCCTGATCTTTCAAGAGAATCTCTTTACCAGAAGAGAGTACAATCGTGTCGCGCGCGCCGCCGTATCCCGCCTGATCGATTTCTGCCATGTGGTCATAGCCTTCCCCTTCAAGGTCTTGCTTATGTTCTGCTTTGCCCGTCACACGGGAGTCCTCGGTAAGCTTGCGGTTGGCGCGAATGTTCGGGTTACCTGCTTGCTCCCAATCCACATCATGGTTGAATGAGCTGAGGATTTCGTTCCGGTTCAGAAGTTCGTCGCGGATTTCGCGACCTCTGACGTCCATTGGATCTTCGTCGTCGCTGTCACCGGCTCTTGGTGGCGCACGTGGAGCTTTGGTTTTCCCATCGACCTTCTCGTGCTCCGCTTCCATTGCTTGAGCTTCCTCCATGATCTTGTCGACATCGAGACCGAGATGTTCCCGCATGAGTCTCATTCGCAGGGTGTGTGCGAATCTGCCAACACGATAAGGCATGCCGTTCATCCGCGACCACAGCATGTCAGTATCACGCACAACAGCTGCCACCTCCGAATCGCGGTTACCAAGCTGGGAACGTTCGTTGATGTTCGCTGAACCAATCAATGCAATCCGATCATCGACTATTATGACCTTGGCGTGGATGTAGAGCTGCTCAGTTGCCAGTGTCTGGCGAGGACCGATCTTGCCCCACTGTCGCAGAGCATAAAACTGGATATAGTCCTCCGGCTCGATCCCAAGCGCTTTTAGTCTCCCAAAAATGGACGATTCGCCTCGGCAGATGCTCCGGTATTGATACTGCATGATTAGGCGTACACTTGTTCCGCCCTCTTCCTCAACAGTGTTCTGAAAGCCAGGTATCAGAGGTATGACAATCATAGCACGCCAAGACTCTTCGTTGTTGGCCGCACGGGTGATGCGCTCTACAAGAGCGTCGCCAATTCTATTGTACACAGTAGCGCCCTCTGTCTCGCAGCTTGTGATGAAAAACTGGTTTTCCATGTAGACAAAGTGCTCTGATTCTTCGATCATCTTGACGTATGCATTCATGATGCTGTGCTCGGTCTTGTCCGGAGTCCCTATGGACCAAGGCCCTGCTGAGCGAAGCAATTGCACCTCACAAGTACCATCAAGACCAAGCGCTTCAAGGTCAGCTGGGTTGAAATCCGGCGGCGGAAGCAGGAAAGGTGTCGGTCGCGTTGGCTTTCTCTGCCTCAGTATATAGTTCCACCTCTGTACAAAATGTCTTGTCAGATCTCTCGCTGGTTGGCCCACTATCTGCATCGAAATATCGTGCCAAGGCATTCTTGCAACCTGACTTCGATCATACATCTCTTCGTACGGTTTGTTGAGAGCATAGAAATCCTGGATGCGTGGGTTGGAGTAGTCTTTGCCCGGCCACAGCTGGCAATGATCTCCATCTTTGGGGAATTCGACAGTGTCAAAGCCGGTAGGCTTATCATCTGTCAAGGTATGCTGAGGTGTATCCCATCGACCAAAGCAAAGATCGATGCCGCCAACAAACGCCAAGGTGTGATCTACAATACACAATTTCTCGTGGTGAGCCCAGAAAAACGTGTTTTGTCGGAACTGATTCGGTGACCTTTGCACAAAGACGTTCGGATGCAGATCCAGTAAACTAAACTTGGTGTACTGCGAGTCGATGGGGATAGCAGCATCGATGTTCCGATAGACGATGACAAAGATCTTCACACCTTGCTCAGCCTTGCGCTTCAAGATGCGGTCCAGGCGCCACTTCTGACTGATCGCGGCAGGTCTGCGCATGTACAGCTCAGGGCTGAGCCACCAGTCGTGGATGTAGATGACGTCCTTTGCCTGATCAAGGGCTCGCGACAACACCCACATGTGGTCTCGCCCATCAACCAGCCATTGCGCGAAACATTTCTGGCGAACGGGAGCGAAGCTGTCGAATCTATTGTTCTGGCACCATGGCGAAGTATCAATCATATGGCGGATCGACTCCTCGAACTGGTGGAGCACTCTTTCGTTTCTGGCGAGCAACTTGAGACGCCTTTCTGAATTGACCAGCTTCAATCTATGATGCTGAGGGTGTTTTGCCAACTCTTTCGAGGTTGCTGCAATTTCTCTTGCAGTTCTGCCAATTTCTCTTCTCTCGTTGCCCTCTCTTTTTGGTCTCGACGATTGTACCGTGAGGTCTGAGTCAAACAGGAATACGTCGTAGATATACATGCTATCCGCGGAATCGACACAGACGATGTAGCTGTGTCGGACAAGGAACCATTTTGGACTATGTCGAGCTTTCACGTACTTTGGAGCCAAGTTCCTCCTGAAGTCTATCCCTTTTGCAGACCGGATGGCAAGATAGCCTTCCTTGCCGTGATAACTGCCTTCACTAGCCAGTCGCATACCCAGAGCCGAGATCTCCAGGAACTTGCACAGCCTATTCGCATCAGCGCGGAAAAGCATGAATTTGATCACTCTCTGTAGATAGAGCTCAAGCATCTGCCGCTGCCGCTGTGGGAATCGTGCGTCTCGTTCTCTGTCGGCATCTTTGCCTCTCCTAAACAGCAAGGTGCCACCAGGAGTCGTCGGTGTGTTCTCCTGACCTGTCAGGCTTGACTGTCTTCTGTTCAGCATGAAGGATGTCCGCGTCCGGTTCCTGGAGCTGAGGCCCGGTCTTTCTGTGTCCGTTGTAGCTCCTTCCGGGTCAGGGATAGGCTCCTCATCATCTGATTCTTCTTCGCCTCGAACACTCTTCAAGGCGGGAAAGCTTGACCAGGGAAACTTTGGATACCTTTTTGAGCTCTCACCCCGTCCTTTGAGCCTCTCTGACTGGTAATGGATTTTGTACTTGGCGTGCATATTGACAAAATCTCTGAGTGATCGACGAATGACCCATTTCATGCGGTTGATACCGTTCCCGTACTCGAGCTCGATCCTGAAGACCAGATGTTTGTCGCCCTCAATGGCGTTTCCTGGCTCCTTGTATCGAATAGTTTCACTGTCAGTGACTGAGACCTTGAGCTGTTCTAGCAGAGCCGGGACTCTACGACTCCCGTGCTCGTCTCGTTGAAAAGCACTGGCTAGGATCAGCGCAGCAGGGGTTCCCGCAGCCAGTTCGGCAAGCAACTCGGCAGACTTTACTTGGTCCTGGGTCAGGCGCTCCTTTTTCTTGCCTTGAGTCAAAGCACGTAGGCCGTTCTTGATCTGCCTCCACCTTGCGCCATTAAGCGTACTCCCGCGGTCGGGGAACATCTTCCTCCTCGATTTCGTGCCATCGGTCTGGGGAGATGCCACTTGGTCGTCTCGGGCGGTCCCAGTGGCCAGGTTGAGCAGGTTAAAGGGCCGTCGGCTCGGCCCATCGGGGGCGGCGTCGTCACCGCTGCGATGTCCACCGCCATAGCTGAGACCTCGAAGAGGATGCTTTGGAGTCCATGGAGGGGTTGAGCCGTCCAGATTTCTTCTTCCTTCGTCCTCTGACATACCGGCGATCATGTCAGGATCTGTAAGTCCTCTGGGTAGGGGGAAAAGTCGAGGGGTATTGGATCTCATGGGGAGAGCGGAGTAAGAAGGATGGAAGTCTGGCCGCGAATCGTGAGGGGATGAAGTAGCAGTATCTACATGGTCTGGTCGTCGAACGAACTTCCTCTTCTTTTTGCTCGGGGCGGGTGTAAAAGCGGATTCAGCACCACTTTCTTCGTCAGCGTCATCGTCGGTGCGGTCTTCGTCAATTGTAGCCTGCATGACCGCCTCGTTGCGCTCGTCGCGTGCATCTTGCGAACGGAAAGACACAGCACTGGTGGATCGACCATGGGCACCCTGTGAGGAAGCCAGTGCACGTAGTCTCGAGTACAGGCTAGAAGATTTGGTGAGGTCGGGCCTACTGTCTTCGTCTGTGGGAGTATAGCTCTGAGGAGGAGGCTCGTTGGATTCGGGCGGGTCCCTTGAAAACTGTACGCTCTTCCTGGCCTTCTCCTGCTCGCCAGCAATGGGTAGGGGGACCTCATGGACGTCGGGGACCTCATCCTCAGGCACCGTGCTCATTCGTGGCGCAACAGGAGATTGGTCGGCCGAGGAAGGATCGCTGAACCTTGGGGCTCGCAGGTTGGGGGATCTCGATGGGTTCTGGAACTTGCTGGACGAGGCAGGGGGTGTCTGCTTGTCCGGGGATGAATTCCTTGGTGAGCCTGAGGAGGGTCGAGTGGAGGAGGTAAGAGTTGGACCATTCTGCGGGCGATTCTGCTGCTCCTGGTCCGGCTGGTCTTTGGACTTGGTCGAGTCGGGGTCTAGCGTGACCTGGGCGTAGATGCTGGAGGAGGCTGCGCCATCCAGTCCATCAATATGTGCAGGCTCATGGTGGTTGGCTGCGGCTTCCAGAGCAGAGGGACTCATGCTCGACTTGGTGTGTCGACAGCACGGCCTTTCTGAGCCGATCCCGATAGTCTTCTCTTATGTCGAATGTCATAACACGTGCAACATCTCGACCGTGCTCCTGTTCCTGTTCTTGTTCCTGGACGAGTGTGCAATGGTTCGGATTACTGTGGCTGTGCTCGACCAAGGCAAGGGTCGTTTGTCACTGCTGTGGTGAGGAATGCAGACACCAGCTCTTCTAGTGACCAAAGAAAACACACCTCAACCTCCAGTGGTGACAGTGACCATGAGAAACGATGGGGTTTGTTACCAAGTGCTGATTATCTCGTGCATGCCCTGCACCACGAGGAGCGTGGAGGACAAACGGACACGGCGCAATCACGGCAGCCCATGCTGGCTCCCGCCGAGCATCGCGCCCCTTATTGGTCAGTCCCGGGGGCCCATCCGCCTAGCTCAGGCAGCCCCTACCGAGCCTAGCCCTCGGACGAGATTGCCTTTCAACCGTCTCGGTTTTGGTTTTCTCGAGCCAAAGACCCGGCTAAGAGAAGACCAGCGACGATGTCACGATATCGCTAGATCTACTGGCACGAGGACGCACGGAGCTGGTGTTGCAGTCGCCAATCACAGGATACAGGGCACTGGACCTTGCCACGGCTCATTACAGACAGAACTATATTGAAGGAGGAGTGCAAGGCGAGCAAGATCGTGGCCTTGGGGTCGACGTAGAACATGTGCTTTCATTCAGCCTATCCGACCACAACGGGAGATTTGGTCAATACGTGGACTTTGATCATCGAGTGCATGAGCCGACGAAGCCGACTACGTACAAGATACTGCAAGTAGTCAACTAAACCATTGGTTGAATATGCTCCGTTATCTACCCATTACAGTAACTAAACTGTTGACGACGCTGCGCTGCAAGCAGGCACGCTAGACATGTATGCGCTATGTACAACAAGGCCGGGCCGCTGGCTCTACCGTCGGCGTGACCAGTCGCCCTTCTCGCCAGTTGACTTGCCATGATCGCATGGAGCGTATGACCACTAAGCCAACCACCTCTTGCTCGCCGAACTCGTCCTCCTCCATCAATCATGTCGTCTCACGCCATCATACATCATGTACAACTGTACAGAAACGCCGGCAAATGTTCGGCTGCGCCTGACAGGCCCATGCTACTTACTGCTCCACCAAGTCCGGCTCAATATATACTGCTCGTTGACTCGAGCCCAAATGCTTCCCCCCAACGCCACACTCCTCGCCAAAATATGATCTATGTTCATTAGATATTAGTGTAGTCGATAGTCTTCTTCACCACGGAGTCCAGTCTTCATTTGCCACTGAAGCTGTGCATCCATCCTTTCGGCGTCCACCTCGCCGACTTCGCTCCCTTGACCGGGTGGAGCAGCATGGGCCTCACAACGGTACGCCCGTAGACGTCCTCCCATTCTGGCCCACCGCTCTCTGCTGCAGCAATGCCCAGTAGCCGCTGGTAAAGCGGCATGGCTTGTTGTGAGCTATAATACCATGTCATGTTCGTCCATGCAAACTCATTCCATTTGCTGAACGTGCTGTTCCAGAACCCTCCAGACTGGCCGAACGGCCCACCGTTGAATGTGGATTGTAGTGCGTCCGGCGTCCAGTGCCGATCCGCGAAGATGGGGTGAGGGAAAGTGGTTGACTTGAGGCCGTGGTGCAGACACATGGTCTGGGGGAACATTTCGGCGTCGACGTGGTGATTGTTCTCCGAGTTTTCGTAGTTCATGATATCTAGCACCCGTCGACTCACCCGTCCTTGTGCAATCAATGTAGCACGTCGCGGTGTAGACTTGCCTTGAGGGTAGCCCCATAAGTAGTCCCGGAACCACCAGTTCGTACCTGTGACGTTGAAGCTAGGCAGAAAGCCCACCCAGTCTGCGTCCTCACCTACACCCCATTCATAATCGTCCTCTTCATGGGCATGTGGCGGCTTGGGGCCTCGAGGAATGACGCTTTCGACCGCGACGGGACCCCATATATGATGAGGGTCTTCTTCCCGCACACTTTGACGGAAATCGGAGTTGTAGTCTCCATGGACCTCAGGGATATACATACGTCCAGATCGTTCCCAGATACCCTTTCGTGGTTGGTCCCGAGCAAAGTTGTCAACGGCCTCAAACCAGTCCAAGTAGTGACCGGTGAATCTCACGTCGAACTCCCACTGGTAGAAGAAATCGAATTCAGGATGGTTCCGTGCGAACCACTGAATGATCATCCATGGTGACCGTCCAACAAATGCGTGCTCGGCCATGTTCGAGTACAGACTTCGGAGCTGAGCATGGTTCCAGACTTCGGTGATGGAGTGGAACTCCGGTGGGACATGTTTCCTGATGGTTGCCTCGGGCTGGTCTTCGCCAGTGAACAACGGGATACCTTCGTCTTTGACGTGCAGCAAGATGAAGACCTGGTACTTGCCCCCACTCGCGAGCGAAGCTTCGGCGATCATGGCACGAATGTTCATGACAACATCCGCTGTCCAGGTTGCTCCAGTCCAGACTCTGATCAGAATCGCTGTTCTTTTGGTCTTGTTCAGGCGGCCAGCATCTAGCGAGCTAGATGGTGGTGGTTTCTGAGCACTGTCATGTTTTTGTCGGATGTTGGAGTATTGGATCGAGTTGTCTGGTCTCTCTTTCACTGGCTTGAAGCGCAGTCTGTTCGCGCTCACGCAGTTGTCTTGGAGATCGCCCCATTTAACGAGGTCCCAGTCTACATCGGAGGCCTTTCGTTCTGCTTCTGGGTCGAGATAATCGAATTGGTCGAGCCCATAGGCTTGGAAGCGCCCAACACGATCGAACGAAACCGAACCATCTATACCGGAGGCTTTGTATGAGCCAAGTGTAGGATCGACCGCACCTGACTGCTGTTAGCTATTGTCTGAAAAGCCTGAACCCGGTGCACATACCGGCAGCAATACCAGGGTATGCCCAGACTGCATCTTCGTCACTCTCGTTGATCGGGAGTCCTCGAGGTCCTATGCACTGGACAATGTCCAAGGGGTCTTCTTGAAAGTGTTTGTAGCCGTCGTAACGAACCAGCTTGGGTGGCCTAGGATTGCAGTGCTCCTCGTCCTGTCTGCAAGTGTTGAAGTGGGAGAGACCACGGGCTAGGCCATCATGACTGGCACAGGTCAGTACAAATCGTCGGGTGTCCACAGGGGTCGCTTACGTGGGAAAGTCTTTCCATACCCAATCTTGTCTCTTTGCTGCCTCGATGGTCTGCTCGGTCAATTCTTGCTCAGTGAGGGCTGTCTCGGTAGATGGGACCACCAGAGGCTTTCCAGGCGATTTTAGCTCCGACGAAGGTAAAGGTTTTGTGTTCATAACCTTGAACACAACCACGAAGCCCAGGAGACCGAGCAACATCTTCGCGAGCAGGCGTAACCTGGGCATACATATCTGCCATCTGGATGGTTTCTTCCAGAAGTCATTCTTCGCTGGACTCCACACAGGAGGAGGCGTTTCGGGCTCTTGAAAGTCCTGACCTTCGTTGAGAAGCCCCATTTCGGAGCGACTACCACTGAGGGTAAGCCGCCTCGTCATCTCTTTATGGTTATAAGGTCAAGTTCGTAGCTGCATTAGCGAGTGACAGCAGATGGTTGACGGCGGCGGCGGCAACGTCTTTAGGGAGGATAGCGACAGTATGGAGGTGCTGGTGCTGGTGCCGTGTGACGTGATCGATGTACTCCTTTCGACAGATTCCAAATTTGGCCCAGTCGATCAGATGGCGTTGCGTCGTCAATCGAGGCTCTGCAACCCGGGCCCAGGTGTATGCAAGATCAGTAAGGGTTAGATTGATGTGCAGCGAGTTTGGGGATGAGCCTTTGTTGAATGTGTCGTTGGCTCCGATGCGCACCACCGACTGTGGCTCCTTGTTGTAGAAAACGAATGAAGTTTGGGTAAGTACCTCGAGGCTGGAAGGTAAGCAGTCGCAACTTGGGTGTTTGGACGACGGACAACAACAAAAAGCTCTCTAATGCTCTCAACCGGCGCAGGACAGAGATATGGACAAGTAGATGGCAAGAAACCGGACTGGACATTTCGGCCTTGCATCTGCAGAACACTGTTTCTGTTAAACTCTACGGAGCACACTAGGCGGCAAGACTAAGTGCAAGTAGTGTCTTCAATGGGTCTTTCGGCGAAGCCTGGTGGAGTTTAGCATTTCGTCTTTCCTGGAAGACTCGCGCCTCGAACTGTCAGGCTAATGTTGACACCTGCCAGTCGTGTCCGGCGGAAGCACGTGAATCTGCCGATTATTCCATCATCGCCACGCTGCTTGACCAGCCCTTGCCGCAGTCTACCAAAAACGTCGTACCACGCACCGGCGGGTGATAGTATGGCTTTCTCCGACCGACTTCTATCTTGGTCTTCATTAAACTTCTGCCTCATGTCCAAGTTGGTTAAACTTCTGCCTCACCACTCGAACGTTGCGCCATGCATGGAACGCGTACTGTGGAATCCACAAGCAGCAATGCAATGGTCGTTCTTGCTTCCCTTCTGCAAAGCTTAGGGGTTTGGGGCAGTGCCTGCGCAGGCAGTCTCGGCAATGAACGCGCACGTCTTTGTACTACGGATATTATGATCCGCCAGGCATCTGCACAGTGTCTTATTACTGTTTCTCATCGGGAACGCAACTTGCATGAACGATCTAAAACATACCTTAGCGTACTAAAGCTCAAGTATCCTGTCCTGCATCGTGCAGTGCCCGTGCGCTGAAAGGTTGGGAGTCCCACACGTGCTCAAGTAACCCACTACTGTAAGAAAACAGCCGCTGTAGCGAAGCGAACTGTCGTCATGCCCAACAATGACAAAAGAGCGGCTCCGCAGCAAGCCGAGCTAGTGGCCAAGCCAATAGTAGCAGGACTTACAGGCCGAGCGGGCGTTATCGACGGCAAGGCGAAGAACTATCAACCACGACTTGAGCGAGTCACGGAGCTGACACACTCGGTGCAAGTACGAATGCAAACCGAAGCCCGGCCTGATCTGCATACCTGCTGTGCAGACTTGAAGCCGTGGTCGACGAGAACGATATTACGACGACGACAAGAGCGACCCTTGCAGGTTCATGAGGTGCAGACCAAAGCAAGGTAGATGTCCACCAATCGTGGTATTTCTGCAGTCCGTTGCCCAAGACTCCTGCCGCCTGCATCTGCACGCAAAGGCGATCTACAAGCACGTATTACTCCAAGGCCGACACACATAATTCTTGCAAACTCGATGATGTTGACACTTCTTGCTCGACCATCTGTTCGGCGGATTGCCGTAGACGCGGGGATCTGGAAGCGCTTGCATCTCCTGCCATCGCATTTCCTTATCTCAAGATACAGCAGGATTTTCGAGACCATCCTTGTACACTACCACGTAAAGGCCTTGAGACGCGTAAGTCGTTGGGAAAGAAACTTGCATCGACCTGGTTAGACGAGTTGCGCTAAAAGATGCTTATCCACCCGAGCCAGCTTCGTGCTTCTTGACGTCTTTGATCGAACCACTCGCTCCTGCAGACGCGCATGGGCGATCGAGCCACGTCGGCCGCTAGCTAGTGAATCCTTGTCACCGCCCGTGCAGTCGCGGCGTAACGACTGCCGACTTCGCGGAACTTAACAAACACTTGTTAGCTGGAATGCTGCAGCGATGTCCCTAGCTACCTATGCATGTCATCGTCCAGACAACCACCGTCTTCTTCTACAAAGCAAAGATGCTATACAGACCTGTCGTCTTGCACTTAGGAGAAGGGAGCAAACCAGTGCTTGACGGTAAGAGCGTAAGGAGAGTCTCAAGAATTAGCCCTAAAATTGGCAATTTCTATGAGAAAATTGCCATCCCGTGGGTATCGTACTTCCACACTCCTTAATGTCCCTTTGTTGTCTCATCCTCAGGCAAGGGTACAAGTAGCAAAGAGAAGGCAGGAGACGTTGAAGTCTAGAACGTTTCCACGTAAAGTCTCTCAGGCTTCTAGCACGCATCTATGATTCCAAGCTTATGGCTCATGGTGTTTGTGATTGCCACCATATTGCACTCCGCTCCCGCGCCAAGCGGCCGCGTCGTTACCAGCATCGCAGCCAAAACTGATGATGCAGGACTCCCGCCCTGAGCACGGATTTCTATCTTGGTCTTCTATTTGGTTGGTAACAGATGTCATCGCCTCGGAGATCCGATTTTCAAGATCGATTCTTCGACCCCGCAAAACTCTGTGTACGATTAACATCTGATGCCAAGAACCTTCTGTTCCAAGCACATGCTGGTTCAACGTTGGTCATGAGAGTGATGCTGTACCGCCAAGTTGATGCACCGTTCAAGTGGTGAAAGTGGTTCTCGTCGGTGGCACCATCAAAATGCATCTTTCAAGTGTCATCGACCTTTTTAGAGCCAGGTCGAAGCTGGATATCTGGCTGCAGTCATCTTCAAGGACAGGAGCAGTACTATAATCAATGGTGCCCTGTGACGAACACCAGAACCGTGTGTTCCAAAGGTGAGTTGGCACTGGGGGGCGGAGGTGAGATTTATGCCGTCGGTCGAACTGTTTCTACCACTGAAAGACGGTGCAGACTCAGGTGTTGTATCTGCGCACCCTGCCCTGCTGACACTCTAGTTGAAAGTGCTCGTCAAGCACTGCACGGCAATGGGTCATACTTTACTACTGGCCTCGACGCTGATCACATCCATATTGTGATCCTCCGAAAGAATGGTTGCGCTCGACTTGCACGTTCACTGTAAGAGCAGCATGACCTCGGACATCGGTAAACATACCTGGGTAATGTCGTTGTTCAAGCAGTACCGGTGGAACCTTCTGTGCCCATAACAGCCCTATTGACAATGAAACTACCTTTCGCAATGGGGAGACCCAACAACGCTCAAAGAAGTAGACCACACACGAGCGATGAAGGCACGATGACCAGTTCCCTTGACAGGAAGCTTGCCTTCGAAATACATCCAGCCGCGATCTTTACCCGTTACCGACGGCAAGACTGCACGCAATACGCATCCCTTATCGGGAACAACTCAACCGTAAACGGCAACATCTCCTCTGAAGAACGCTGAAACTTCCAGTCATTTGACCTGCATGGGGGAGCGGGCGTTCAGCGCACGGCAGCGTTCGAAACTATGCTGCTGTACAAGGGCATGTAGGCACCGACAGAACTAGGGGGGCCTAGGAAAGCAATCTCAGAAGATGATACATGGCGTGAGAACACGTAAGAAGAATCAGAACAAAAAAGCATGTAAATGTAACCCCCAACAGTCCTCGTCGAAGTCTTCCTCCAAAACCAAAGATGACCTTCGTTCACCCGGCCCCTAACCACCTCTCAACCAATGCTCCAAATCTTCCTGACTCTTCTTTCTCGTATCGTTAGCTAGCCAAGCATGTCCTGAGGTCCCCCAAGAGGCACAAGACGAATGACATCCGGTTACTGCCTGCGGAGCCAACAATTTGTCCCCCTATCCAACCCAGGCAATTGTATCCAGAACAACCCTCCTCGTCCGACTCGGTCTCGCCCTTATCGCGCTTAGCTATATTCACTTGAGTCCCCCCCGTGCAGATCTAGCACCGACCGCAAGACACCCCCTCTACGTTAGCTGGCGTCAGCCCTGCCAGAAAGAGATATGCGACCTCTGTACATTTGTCTATCGTCCAGTCTGTGACTCCAAGCCAGTCGCAACACCCCAGCTCTTCGTGGTGAGCCACCATCAGCTGGTGCGGACCAACACACCCACAAACCAAAGCGTGGCTATCATCTCGTCAAGCATGCATCGCGCTTACGTAACAGGACCGCCGTCCGTTCATGTACAGGCACATCTTCCGCTGCCACTGTAAGCAGCACACTACGCATCCTTAATTTATATCCAGCTTGTACAAGACTCTGGTCAGTCTCTTAAGGCTTGCAACGAACTTGTTATTAGTAGTAGTAGTAGTAGTAGTAGTAGTAGTAGTAGTAGTAGTAGTAGTAGTAGTAGTAGTAGTAGTAGTAGTAGTAGTAGTAGTAGTAGTAGTAGTAGTAGTAGTAGTAGTAGTAGTAGTAGTAG